>OHRU01000814.1_pt1 | contig 11583 bp, 10 predicted proteins | sample 1578491 | NCBI WGS metagenome assembly OHRU01 (sample SAMEA3879565, study PRJEB24766) | human gut metagenome | biome: human-associated habitat; feature: feces | place: USA | collected 1985/1987 | reverse complement strand
GCGGGCGCGGTCGTAAGTCCTGGAGATTGTATGCCGGCAACGTGGTAGATATTCTTTGTTTTTCTGCCGGGCTCGATTATGAAGTCCTCTTCATATGTAGGCGCTCGAACGCCGGTGAAATATGTTATGATGTCGCGCTCCGTAAGAGATGGCATGGCTATCTTCTGCTTTGCAAAAACGCGTGCGATGCTGTCAGCATTCGTGGCGGTATTCTCGCGCTCGGGCGTTTCTACGGCATCGGGACCTACAAGCAGGTTATCGTGCGCCGTGTGCAGTATGCCGCCGCCCTTTGTGTGCGCATGTCCGGGAGTTTCCGGCCCGACGACTGAGGCGATGGTTTTGAATGCCGCGCCTGTTTTCTTGTCAAGAATAGAGTTTGTGCCGCGGCGGGGATGTATGCTGAAGAACCTGTCCTGCGCCATCTGTGCGACAACATCGGAATAAACTCCGGCGCAGTTTATTACCTCGCACGGATATATCGTTCCGCGGTTGGTGTATACCGCTTTTATCTCACCGTCTTTTACATCCATACCGGTGACGGCGGTGTTGAGCGAAACGCGCGCGCCGTTATTTACGGCATTCTCGGCGTATGCGATGACGAGATTATACGGGCTCACACTGCCGGACGAGGGGTTTGAGAGCGCAAAGGCCACCTCGGGCGATATGCGCGGCTCGTGCTTACGTATCTCATCGCCCATGACTATGCGCGTATCCTCAATGCCGTCGTGGTATCTGCGCCATTTTGCGTAGATGCTCACAAACGGCCAGCTTTTGTGCGTAAAGCAGGCGTACTGCCCCATGCGCTTGAACGGAACGTCCAGCTCGCGGCAGAGGTCCTCGTACATGTGGTTTGCACGGCGTATGTACTTATGCTTTAGAGAACCCTTGGAGAGATCTACGCCGGGGTGCACCTCGCCGTCATTACGGCCGGAGGCACCGAGGGCAAGGTCGGCCTCCTTTTCGATAAGCAGAACATTGAGCTTATAGCGTGACAGCTCACGTGCGATCGAGCAGCCTGATATTCCGCCGCCGATGACGAGCACGTCGGGCTTATTGCCGTCAAGCGCCTTATCGTTTATGCTCGGCATGTGCATTTTCTCGGGCTGTGCGCCGCTGTACACGATATCATTGACAACATGTATATCCGAGTTCGGTGTTGCAGCCGTCAGGCCGGCATCAACAACATCGTTCCAGTCATTCAGCTCGCCCTTGAGCACGATGCAGTTATCTGTAAGCTCCGCCGTAACGGCATCTCCGAATTTTTTGTTGAGTTTCCTGTTTATGCTGTTAATATTCATTCGAGCACCTTCATATACACGTTGTATAGTTTATAGCCATTATACAGCAAAAAGCAAGCAAGTCAATATACATCAGTTTTTGAATGTACAGAGTTTTACCATTTGTTCTTGAAATGAGCTCTGTTCCATTGTATATTATATAGGATACGATTTCAAGCAAGCGAGGTGTTTATATGAATATCCTGTACCTGATAAATTACGCAGGAAAAGCAGGAACTGAAAAATACGTTCTCAATCTTATGCACATTTTGTCCGGGCAGGGCGAGACCTGCCACCTTGCATACAACGTTCCGGGGCAGCTTTCCGAAACGGTGAGCGCGGAGGGCTTCCCCTGCTTCCGCTTCGAGATGAGCACAAAAAAAGCGCTGTCGGCCGCTAAAAGGCTTGCCGGCTACTGCCGTGAAAACAGTATTGATGTTATCCACGCCCAGTATCCGATGGAAAACGTCATAGCGATACTTTCAAAGCTCTTCTACCGCAAGGTCAAGGTTGTGTATACGAGTCATCTTACCATATATCAAAATGCAAAGTGGAAGATACTCAACCGCATTTTTACGCCCTTTGACCACAGGATAATCGCCGTGTGCCGTCAGGGTGCGGACATAATGGCGGCAAACGGCGTAAAAAAGGACCGCATCCGCGTCGTATATAACGGCGTTGAGCCGAACAGGCAGCGCGTGTATGATCGCAGCTTTGCGCGGGAGCTCGGAGTCCCGGATGATACGTTCGTCATGTCCATAATGGCGCGCTACGCTCCGGAAAAGGGGCTGCCCTTCCTTCTGGCCTCACTTGCAAAGCTCCGGCGAAAAACGCAAAAGCCCTTTGTCTGCTTCATTGCCGGCGACGGCGAGGAGTTTGACGATTTCGCTGTCATGAGCACGAATTCCGGCATGAGCGACTGCGTTATCCAGCTCGGCTTCCGTCGGGATTCCGACAGGATGCTCAAGTCGTCCGACCTGTATCTGAACTCAAGCTCCAAAAACGAGGCGATGAGCTTTGCGATACTCGAGGCAATGAACGCAGGCGTTCCGCTCGTCGTAACCGACGTCGGCGGAAACCGTGATCTTGCCGAGACGCACACTGTCTGCGGTAAGGTGCTCCGCTTCGGCGACAGCGACGGTTTTTCCGACGCGATGCTTGAGCTTATGGAAAATGACGAGCTGCGCACGGAATACTCCGACAATGCGCTGAAAAAGGTCGGCGAGGAATTTGATCTTCGCAAGCTGGCCATGGATGTTTTTGAAAACTACAAGTAATTTTGAAAGGTACCAAAAATCATGATTGACAAAAACGGAAAGCTTTTCGGTAAAATAAACCTCATTGACCTGCTGATAATCCTCGTTATTATCGCAGCCGCCGTGTTTTTTGCGACAAAGGCCTTCACACCCGCGCAGGAGGCGGCCGGCACCGAGACCGGCACCGTGCAGGTGCAGTTTTTCAGCAGCAAGGCGCCCGTCGGCACCGCTGAGGCGATAGAGCTCGGCGCTCCCGCATTTGAGGACACGACAAACGTTCAGTTCGGCAAGGTCATAGCCGTTGAAAGCGAGCCTGCGTACACCTATCTCGTTGACGATGACGGCAATCCCGTCAAGACAGAGGTCCCGTATAACTATGCCGTCAGCGTCACGGTCGAGCTCGAGGGCAATCTCACCGAAAAGGGGCTGTACGTCGGCGGCAGGCTCTACGGTGTCGGCGCAAACTTCACGATGCACTTCGGCAAGTCCACCGTCTACGCCTCCGTATCCGGCGTTTCCTCTGTTGAGCGATGAGCCATGATATCAGCACGAAAGGAGGCCGGTATGCTTGCAGTACGGCGTTATCCTGAACTCAATATATAATACATGGATAAACAGCACCTTCTTTTCGATACTCGAAAGGATATGGAGTCCCTTAAAGCGTGCGTATGATAATCTTGCCGCAGTGAGATTTCTGCGCGGATACGACCGTGTTCAGGCTGTCTACGAAGGCTCGCTGTTTTCCCGCATCATCCGCTTTATCCTCGATCTTATTTATAAGCTGATCGCCGCAATCGCGGGCTTTATAGCCCCTGCGTGGGAGAGCAGCCTTATAGTCAGGCTCTGCCGCGGCTCGTTTATACTGAACTTCGAATTCCTGCTCGGCGGTTTCATCTGCGTTATGTTCATCACGCCCCACGAGAGCTGGAACAATGCCTACGCGGTCATCGCCGCCCTGGGCTTTCTGGCTCTGTATCTCATCCTTGCCGGCAGCGGAAAGCGCGAGCTTATGTACCCGGACAGGCTGGGGCTCCCGCTTGCACTGTTTGCCATAGCGCTTATAGTCAGCCTGCTGTTTACTCATGACCTCTCCGACAGCATAAGGATACTTCTGTTTTTCATAGCGGCATTTATCTTCACCTATGTTATCGCGGCGGATATCACCGACGAAAAGCGCCTTGTGAAGCTCCTCGCGTTTATCTATGCAGCGGTTATACTGACATCTGTTTACGCTGTTATCCAGCGCAAATTCAATCTTGTTTACGTAAACGCGTCGTTTACGGATCTGAAGCTGAACACAGGCATACCCGGCCGAATCACCTCGACGCTGGATAACCCGAACAATTTCTCGGAATTTCTTGTTCTGTTCATGCCGCTGTGCGCGGCGTTTGCCGGAACGCGCAAGAAGCAGACAAGCTGCGCTGTGCTGCTCATAGGCCTTGCGCTCCCCGCCCTTGCACTGATAATGACCTATTCACGCTCAGGCTGGATATCTCTCATGCTTGCGGCCTTTGTTTACCTTTGGCTGCGCAACAAGAAGCTTATCCCGCTGTTTATTGCGCTGGCTGTCCTGGCGTTCCCCTTTCTGCCCTCGACCATAACGACAAGGCTCACGAGCATCGTTACGGGCATTTTCGGCAGCAGCGGATACATCGACTCATCGGCCCAGCACAGGCTTCGGCTGTGGCAGAGCGTTGAGTATATGATCCGCGACTACGGTGTCGTCGGCATAGGCCTCGGCCCGTCCTCGTTTGCCTCGCTCTACCCCCTGTACGCTCAGGTAGACGGAGCGTCGCACACTCAGTCGCTCTATTTTGAGCTCATACTCGAAACCGGCATACTCGGCTTTGTATCGTTCATGTGGCTCGCCCTGCGCAGCATAAAAAACTGCGTCATCACCAGAAGGTGCGCAAGCGGACTTACCAAGGCAGTGCTTATCGCGTGCGCGGCCTCGTTTATCGGCATAGCCTTTTCATGCATCGTCGAATATATCTGGTTTTACCCGCGAGACCTGTTTGCCTACTTCATTCTGCTGGGCATATCGTTCGCGGCGATTTCGATCGCAAACAGAAACAAACAGGAAATATAATATGCAAAAGCCCGTCGGAGTTTTCCTCTGACGGGCTTTGTCTTTTATTATCTACTTCGTGCCGAAGATACGGTCGCCGGCATCGCCGAGGCCGGGGACGATGTAACCGTGGTCGTTGAGGTGATCGTCGAGAGCGGCGACATAGATATCCACATCGGGATGATCCTTCTGCATGCGCTCAACACCCTCTGGAGCGCCGATGATACACATGAGCTTGATATGCTTCACGCCGTCGTTCTTCAGAAACTGTATAGCAGCTGAGGCCGAGCCGCCGGTAGCGAGCATGGGGTCAACAACGATGACATCTCTTTCATCGATGTCAGGCGGCATCTTGAAGTAGTATTTCACAGGCTCAAGAGTCTCAGGATCACGGAACAGGCCTATATGACCGACCTTGACGTTGGGCATCATGCTGACCATACCGTCGACCATGCCGAGGCCGGCGCGCAGAATGGGCACTATCGCAAGCTTTTTGCCGGCGATGCGCTTTACGGTTGCCTTGGCCACGGGGGTTTCGATCTCAACATCCTCAAGGGGCAGATCTCTCGTTGCTTCATAGCACATGAGCATCGCTATCTCGGAGATGAGTTCTCTGAACTCCTTGACGGAGGTCCCCTTGTCTCTGAGGATTGACAGCTTGTGCTGGATGAGGGGGTGGTCAAATACGCATACCTTGCTCATTATAATTCTCCTTTGTTTAGTCCGCTCCCGAAAGGAGCCTATTTATATACGCCGGTAACCTTTCGACTACCCGGTTTCTATACTTTATTTATTCATGCGCTCCTGACGCTCGCGCTCGGCCTGGCTCAGCCGAAGATAAACCGGCAGAAGATCGTCGGCCGTGCCGGGTGTTTTGTCCTTTGCCGCCATGCCGACGCCCCAGGCGCTTTGATATATGAGATTTGACGGAGCCATGCGGCAGTCGATGCCGGCGTTTTTCATGTATTCATATGTAAGCTCCGCTCCGTCGCCGACCAGAAATACGTTTTTGCCGCGTATTTCTCCTGCAAGCTCGGAGAGGGCTATCGCCCGATCCTCGCACAGGCGCTGCGGTCTGCCTTCTGTTATCTCAAACAGCGCGTTATACACCTGGCTGCGGCGGGCATCCATCACCGGGCATATGAGCCCGCCTGCGGACACGCCGTGCCACGCCATGGCCTCAAGCGTGGAAACGCCGACGCACATCTTATCGGCTGCCCACGCAAGGCCCTTGACGGTGGAAACACCGATCCTGATCCCCGTAAAGGAACCCGGTCCGTGAGCGACGGCGATAAGATCAACGCCGGCAATCGTATTTTCAGTATTTTTAAGCATATCGTCCACCATCGGCAGAAGCGTGCGGCTGTGAGTAAGTCCGCTGCACTGACTGTACTGCGCGATGAGCTTTTCATCCTCCATAAGCGCAACAGACGCTGCCTTTGCGGAGGATTCAAGTGCAAGTATCAGCATTTTGCATTTCCCTCCTCAATGGTGATTTTTCTTACGCTGTCGCCGAGCTTTTCAATGCGAAGAACGATCTCGCCGCCGAAGAATGCGTCCTCGACCTTTTCGCTCCATTCGACGGCGCACACCGCTCCGCGGCGGAGATAATCCTCCCAGCCGATGTCGAACAGCTCGTCGGCGCTGTCAAGCCGGTACATATCAAAATGGATGAGCTCGCGCTCACCGATATACTCGTTGACAATGGTAAACGTCGGGCTTGATACGCGGCAGGAAAGCCCCATACCCTTTGCCATTCCGCGCACGAAAGCGGTCTTGCCCGCGCCGAGGCCGCCGTACATGGCGACGACACTGCCGTCGGGGAGATCCTTTGCAAACTGCTCGCCTATGCGCTCGGTCTCCGCCTCGCTGCGGCTTATATATGTCTGCACCGGTCTCACCTCATTTTTAAACTTTTTCTGAATTTGAATTATACCACAAGATACCTCATTGCGTAAAGGGCAATAATATGCTAAAATGTAGCGTGTCCGATTGCGATAATTTGTGAAATCGAGCATTTTTGAAGGGCGGCGGCGACAATAAAAATCGATTCCCGGAAAATCAAGGACTATTTCAAACGGGCGGATATCTTACTTCTCGCCGTTTGCACTATATGCACCATTTTCGGCATAGTCATGATCTACAGCATGACAAAATCCTACGGCTGGACGCGATACGTCTTCGTTCAGGGCTTTGCGATGCTGTTGGGCATCGCCGCGTTCGTTGTGTTCACGGTCATTGACCCCGACCTTATTGCGGACAAGTGGGTGTATCTTACGATATTCAACGTTCTGTTCATCGTCGGGCTTATTTTTTTCGGCAAGGGTGACGAGGTCGGCTCGCGTGCGTGGTACCGCTTTGCGGGCATCGGCGTTCAGCCGTCGGAGATCGTAAAGGTCATATTCATAGTTCTGCTGGCAAAGCAGGTCTCAAATTATAAAGAGCAGCGCACGCTCAACAAATTCCCGTCGATTATCAAGCTCGGCCTGCACTGGTTTTTGTATTTCGCCCTTATAGCCGTTATTCCCAACGACCTCGGCAGTGCGCTCATATTCCTTGCGATTTTCGTCATCATGCTCATCTGCGCCGGTATCGCGTGGTACTGGATGGCGGCAGCCGCCGCGGCAGTTGCCGCGATGGTTCCCCTGTTCTGGAACTTTCTGCTCAAGGATTATCAGAAAAAGCGAATCCTCGCGCCGTACATTCCCGACGTCGTAGACCCGACCGGTCAGGGCATAACCTGGCAGACAAACCACTGCAAGGACGCGCTGGCCTCCGGCCGCTGGACGGGCGTCCGCTATCAGATGAACCGAAGCATCCGCGCCCTGCAAAACGGCGGCGTGACCGGGCAGGGGCTTTATAACGGCACGATGGTGCAGTCCGGCTCCCTGCCGGCCCAGCACACTGACAACATCTTCTGCGCCTGCGGCGAGGAGCTCGGCATGATCGCCTGCATCGCCATCATCGTTCTGCTGAGCATCATCATCATACGCTGCTGCGTTATCGGTCTGCGCTCGGGCAGTCCCTTCGGCATGCTCATCTGCTTCGGCGTCGCGGCGGCGCTCGCGTTCCAGACCTTCGTCAACATCGGCATGTGCATCGGCATTACCCCCGTTGTCGGCATAACGCTTCCGTTCTTCAGCTACGGCGGCACATCGCTTTGCTTCTTATTGATTGAGATGGGAATGGTACTGAGCGTCTCGCGGGGCGCAAAGATAGAAAAAATATAAGACAACGGAGGAGTCAATATGCTAAAAGCCAAAAGAATTCTTATCGCCGCAGGCGGAACGGGCGGCCACATCAACCCGGCTCTCTCTGTTGCCGGATATATCCGCTCGCAGGATCCGACCGCCGAAATTCTCTTCGTCGGCACGGCGGACAAAATGGAAGCAAGGCTCGTCCCGCAGGCGGGCTATCCGATAAAAATGATAGACATCAGCGGCTTTCGCCGCGACATGAGCCCGGCGGGTATAATTCATAATATAAAAACCGTCTCGAAGATGTTCAAGTCGTCCTCGCAGGCTAAAAAGATAATCAAAGATTTTAATCCCGACCTCGCCATAGGCTTCGGCGGCTATGTCAGTGGGCCCGTTATCCGTATGGCGGCGAAGCTCGGCGTGCCTACTGCTATCCACGAGCAGAACGCCTATCCTGGCGTTACAAACAAGGCGCTCGCCAAGCAGGTTGACGCCGTGATGCTCACGAGCATGGCGGCGGAGAAATATCTCGAGCCCAAGAACCCCTGCGTGCTGACGGGGCTCCCCGTTCGCGCCGAATTCTTTACGGCAGACAAAGAGAAGAGCCGCCTCGAGCTGGGCGTTGACAGCCGTCCGCTCATACTCTCCTCCGGCGGAAGCCTCGGAGCGGAGCCGATAAACAAGGCTATGGTCGAGCTCATAGCCGAGCGCGCCCCCAAGGGCGACTGCTGCTTCATTCACGCCACGGGTCACAGCGGCACATGGGTCGCGGACGAGCTTAAAAAGCGCGGGGTCGACCCGGATAAATTCGAGAATGTGACGATAAGAGAATACATAGACGATATGTCCCGCTGCATGGCGGCGTGCGACCTGTTTATCAACCGCGCCGGCGCGTCGACTCTCTCGGAGATAGAGGCGCTCGGCAAGCCGTCGATACTCATTCCCTCGCCGTACGTTGCGGAGAATCATCAGTATCACAACGCGATGACCCTCGTCGAAAAGAACGCGGCGGTGGTTATCGAGGAGAAAAACCTGACGGGCGAGAAGCTGGTCGGGGAGGTCGAAAAGCTCCTTTCCGACCGCGCGGCGCTTGATAAAATGGGCGAAAACGCCCGCGAAATGTGCGTCAGAGACGCGGCAAAACGCATATATGACTGCCTTTGCAAGGTGGTCGGGTAACAGAAAAATTCATTTTCGCATATGATGGCACGCAGTTATTAATTGAGTGCGCGGGGTGCGAAAATGGAAACGGTGAGGATATCGGGGAAGAAAAAACTCTCGGGCGAGGTGCGGCTTCAGGGCGCAAAAAACAGCGCGCTGCCGCTTTTGGCCGCCGCCGCGAGCGTTGACGGCGTGAGCGTTATCAAAAACTGCCCGCGCCTTTCCGATGTTGACGCCGCGATAAAAATTTTGCGCTTTATCGGCTGCAGGGTGTGGCGCGAGGGCGGTGCCGTCACTGTCGACGCCACGGGCATCTGCCGCTGCGATGTGCCGCGTGAGCTTATGTGCGAGATGCGCTCGTCCGTTATTTTTTTGTCGCCCTTGCTCGCCCGTCTCGGCATGGCGGAGATATCCGCGCCCGGCGGCTGTGAGATAGGTCTGCGCCCGATTGTTCTTCATCTGTCCTCTCTGCGCCTTATGGGCGCGGAGATAGGCACCGAGGGCGGTGTGCTCTCATGCAGCTGCCCCGACGGGCTTCACGGAGAGAAGATAACCCTATCCTTCCCGAGCGTCGGAGCTACCGAAAACATACTCATTGCCGCGGCTTGCGCCGAGGGCGAGACGGTCATACTTAACGCGGCGCGTGAGCCGGAGATAGCCGACCTTGCGGATTTTCTCAATTCCTGCGGGGCGAGGATATTCGGCGCGGACAGCGGAGAGATAACCGTCTGCGGAGTTAAAAAGCTGCATTCCGCCGAGCATACCGTGATACCGGACCGCATAATCGCTTCAACCTATATGGCGGCAGCGGCGGTGACGGGCGGCGATGTGCGAATAGTCGATACCCGCGCCGAGCACATAACTCCGGTCATACCTGTGTTCGAGCAGGCGGGCTGTAAAATCGACTGCGGCGAAAACAGCGTACATATCAGAGCGCCCGAGCGTCTGCGCAGCGTCCGGACCGTGCGGACAATGCCGTATCCAGGCTTCCCGACCGATTCCCAGGCGGCGGTCATGGCGATGCTCAGTGTGGCGCACGGCACAAGCGTTGTGATAGAAAATATTTTTGAAAACAGATACCGCCATGTGCGCGAGCTCTGCCGTCTCGGCGCGGATATAATGACCGAGGGCAAGGTAGCGGTGATAAAGGGAGTCGATACGCTCAACGGCGCGTGCGTGTGCGCCGCGGATTTGAGAGCGGGCGCGGCTCTTGCCGTAGCAGGCTTGGCGGCGCAGGGCAGTACGACAATAGAGAATGTCCGCCTCATAGACAGGGGCTGGCAGGATATGGAAAAAACGCTCCGCTCGCTCGGGGCGGATATCCGACGAGAAAGCTGAAAAGAGGTGCCCCACGCATGGGAGATAAAAACAGGCAGCAGCAAAAAACTCAGAAGCCGAAAAAGAAAAAACTGAGCAAGAAGGCGAGGCGCGGCCGACGCATTCGAATAGCCATTGTTGCTTTGCCCGTTGTGATAGTCGTGCTCGCAATAGCCGCGCTCATCGGCAACGCCGTGCTGTTTCGCGTGGAGGGCTTCTCTCTCGGCGGCGAGGGCAGATACAGCAAGGACGAGATAGTGAATGCGTCCGGAATAGATGTCGGCGACTGCCTGATGTGGATAAACCTCAACAAGGCAGAGGACAGGATAACAAAGACGCTGCCGTATATCGAGAGCGTGACAATAAAGCGCAAGCTGCCGCATACGGTGTCGATAGAATACAAGCAGGCTAAGGTGTTCTACGGAGTCTGCGTCGACGGAACATGGACGCTGACCGATACAAAATACAAGGTAGTAGAGTTTTTGGACTCGGAGCCCAAGACGGCGGCGCAGAAGATAAAGCTGCCGAAGGCCGCGGTTTTCGAAGTCGGAAGCGTGATAGGCTTTGACGTAAAGGACGGGGAGGAGTCGCCGCTCGATACCTATAAAAAGCTCATGGCCGAGGCCGAGAAAACGAGTCTCAAGGGCAAGATAACCGGCGCGGATGTAAGCGACCCCGCCGCGCTTTCGCTCAAATATGACGGCAGAATAACGATAAAGCTCGGCGCTTTTGCGAATATTTCGGACAAGCTCAAGCTGTCGGCGGGCGCTATAGCAAACGAGGACAGGGTTGATTCGACCGAGCGCGGCACGCTCGACGCTTCCGTGGCGGACAGGGCTTATTTCAAACCCGACAGTAAGCCTGAGCCCGCATCGGAGGAGCAGATGACGGAAATATCGGCCGAGCAGGCGGTAGAATAGTCAAAAGCTTATTTTGGATTTTTTACTTGTCTTTTCAATAAATGTATGCTAAAATTAATCTATCTGAAAACTAACCGTTTTTATATATTCAGTTTGGGGGTTACGAAATGGCGTTTGAACTCGATAATGACTGCGAGATAACCACGCAGATAAAAGTTATAGGCGTCGGCGGAGGCGGCGGAAACGCCGTCAACCGTATGGTTGACAGCGGTGTGCTCGGCGCTGAATTTATTGCTGTCAATACGGACAAGCAGATACTCAATCATTCCCGCGCAACGCATAAGATTCAGATCGGCGAGAAGCTGACAAAGGGTCAGGGCGCAGGCGGCCGACCCGAAATCGGCGAGAAATCTGCCGAGGAGAGCCGCGACGTTATCTCCGACGCGC
>OHRU01000805.1_pt1 | contig 11665 bp, 10 predicted proteins | sample 1578491 | NCBI WGS metagenome assembly OHRU01 (sample SAMEA3879565, study PRJEB24766) | human gut metagenome | biome: human-associated habitat; feature: feces | place: USA | collected 1985/1987 | reverse complement strand
GCCTCCGCCCGGCGGCGGCAGTACGCCACCTCACCTTTGGCCTTCGTCAGATAGTACCGCCCCTCACTGTGATGCCCTGCGATGGCCTCGCCGGTCAGCGCCACCGTTCCCGCCGAGCGCATAAAGTGCAGGAACACACCGTTTTGCGGATTTTTGAAGTAATACGGCTCGATCTGCCCCGTCATGTACATGGGGATAAAGCTCTCCAGCCCCAGCATCATCTCCGACAGGGAGCGGTCAATGTTGTGGATGATCCGGAGCTTCAGCCCCTTTTTCAGCAGCATGGCCATGCCGAACATCCATTTTTTCGGGAAATCCGGGTCCTTGGCCATCTGCTCCATGGGCATATCGCTGTACATAATGACCGGCTCCATGGAGCGGGACAGCACCGCCGCCTTCATGAAGTCCAGCTCGCTTTCCATCATCTGCTGCAGCCCGAAATAGCTGCGGGAGGTGGGGAGCTGGAACGGCGCCGTCGGCACCTTCAGTTCGTTGAAACGGATAGAGCGGATGTACTCGTTCAGGTCGAACTCGTCCAGCTTGGCGAGGAAGTGGTCAACGCCATTTTGCCGGGGCGCATGGCTGCCCAGCAGCCAGTCCCGCAGCCGCTGGCAGTATATGGCCCGGTCAGCCAGTGCCGCCGCCTCACAGCCCAGCAGCTCTCCGGCGATCTCCCGGTGCTGAACGTCATCCAGCTCGCGGGACACATAGGCGGCCACCGCCCCGGCGAAGCCCACCGGATCTGCCGGCTGCCGCGCCCCGCTGCGAAAACGGAATACGGTGGACGGGTCATAGTTGGCGTACCGGCACAGCCGGCTGATGCTCAGCTCCATTACCTCCACCAGCGTGTTGAAGTTCTCCCGCAGCTGCACCCGGTCGGAGACGGCGTACTCCTCGCAGGATAAAAAGCCTGCCCGCACCTCCGCCTCCGCCATGCCGGGGATACCCCTCTCCTGCGCCAGCTCCGCCAGTCCGCGGCACAGACCGTCCAGTGCGGCGGAATCCCGCCCCGGTGTCCGCTCCCCCGCCCGATAGCGGCTCAGGGACGGCGCGGCGACGCCTGACCGGGCGCACAGCTCGCTGGCCCGGCAGCCCGTCAACACCATCCACGCATTCAACTGCTGACAAAAACGCATGATGCACCTCCTGCTCCGCGGTTTCCTCTACGGCTCCATTATACGACAGCCCGCGCCGACTGAAAAGGGCTGATGTCGAATTGTTGCCGGAAATGGCAGTTGGCAATACCGGCAACTCTGTTGCGCCCGGCGCCGCATCTGGTAGAATAAGGGAAAACACCCACAGGGAGGTACTGCCTATGAAAAAGAACGACTGCACCCGCCGGGGCCTGCTGGGCCTGCTGCTGGCGCTGTGCATGACCCTGCTGCTCCTGACCCCGGCGCTGGCCGGCGTCACGGATGTCACCGGCGGCAGCCATACGACGGTCAAGACCACCGTCGCCAATGAATACACGGACATCCATGAGGAAAAGACCTTCGATCTGACCGGAAAGAGCACCACCTTTACCGATGCGAAAAAGTATTTTGGTGGGACGAGCGGCACACTGGCCGTGGGCTTCCCTGATCTGGGCGTGGTGAACATCACCTACACCGTGGATAACGACACCGTGGTCATGACCGTCGCCAACTACGATGACCTGCCCGACGGCACCTACATCTGCCCGCAGCGGGAGGACAAGACCATGATGAAAACCACCTACGATGGCTCCAAGCTGACCTATCTCGGCAATGACTATGAGGATGGCAAGGTCGTCATCAACGAGACCCGCACCGATTACTACACCCGCAATCATATCTGGCGCGGATACACCCTGACCGTCACCGGCAATGGTAACGGCAATTCCTCCGGTACCGGCGGCGGCACCTCAGGCACCAGCCTGAGCGGCGCCACCGGCGGCTACAACTCGCCCAAGACCTTTGACCCCGGCATGACCCTGTATGCCGTCTCCGCGGTACTGTCCGGCGCCGGGCTGACCGTCCTGCGCCGCAGAAAGCGGTAGCTCGCACGAACATCGACATCCTGCGTATAACGCGGGGGGGAGCAAAAAGCAGCGTGCGTACCTGTCGGTACGCACGCTGCTCTTTTCATTTCAGCGGTGATGGTGATGGTGGTGATGGTGGTGGTGGAACAGGTGATGACGATGCTTGTGCTCCGGCAGCTCCGGCTGGGGATCGAACCCGTCCTGCCAGTTGGAGAACAGGAAGTAGAACAGATAGATCACCGAGCTGATGGCCCATGTGATGGGGTAGGCCCAGTAGACGTAGACGATCTCGTGCCGCCAGTGCATGATGGCGGTGATGTACAGGATACGGAACACGCACCAGACGCCCAGCATGATGGTCATGGGTACGAAGGCCTTGCCCGCGCCCCGGCAAACGCTGGCAATGGCGTGGGAGAAGGCCAGCAGACAGTAGAACAGGCAGATGGTCCGCGTCTCCAGCACGCCCAGCCGGATGACCTCCGGCGTGCGGGAGAACAGGGACACCAGCCACGGCGCAGCCAGATAGGTGATGACGCCGATGATCTCCGCAATGACGGCTGCCGCCGCGATGCCGAAAATAGCGCCCTTTCTGGCACGGGGCTTCATGCCCGCGCCCAGATTCTGCCCCACATAGGTGGTGATGGCCATGGTGAAGCTGGTGACGGGCAGGAAGGCGAAGCCCTCGATCTTGGAGTACGCGCCGTAGGCGGCGGTGGCCATCTTGCCGAAGGAGTTGATGTTGGTCTGCACCACCACGTTGGCAAGGCCGATGACGGAGTTCTGAATACCGGCGGGCAGGCCGTAGCGCAGGATCTCCCGCAGCAGCGGGCCGTCGATCCGCAGGGCGGACAGCTTCAGCTGGTAGATGGTGCCCTTCTTGGCAAGGTGCATGACGCACAGCACGGCGCTGAGCGCCTGGGAGATGATGGTAGCCAGCGCCGCCGACCACACGCCCCAGCGCAGTACCGCCACGAACAGCAGGTCCAGCACCACATTGGTCAGAGAGGAGACGATCAGGAAGTACAGCGGGCGCTTGCTGTCGCCCAGCGCGTTCATGATGCCTGTAAAGGTATTGTACATCACACCCGCGCCCACACCGGCGAAGTAGCACCGGAAGTAGGCGATGGCGTCGGGCAGCACCTCCGGGTCGGTGTCCATCCACCGCAGCAGGGTGGGGGTGAACAAAACGCCGATGACGGTGAGAATCAGGCTGCTGATCAGTCCCAGCAGCACGGCGGTGTGGACGGCGCGGGACACCTTATCATAATCCCCTGCGCCGAAGTAGCGGGAGATGGCCACACCCACGCCGCTGGCGGCGCCGGCGAAAAAGCTGATCAGCAGGAAGATCAGCGGGCCGGAGGCACTGACGGCGGCCAGCGCGTTGTCTCCCAGAAAGTTGCTGACGATCAGGGAGTCAGCGGTGTTGTAGAGCTGCTGGAACAGCTGACTCAGGAAAATGGGGATGGCGAATCCGGCGATAAGCCGCCAGGGTACGCCGTGGGTCATGTCCTTTGTGTTGGCAGCGGCCATAAAAATGCACTCCTTCCTCTGGTGTATGTCCGGCGTGGTGAAAACCGATGCTGAAAAACGGCCCCGACAGCTCGGGAGCGGTCGGGGTATCGTATGATCCGGCAGGGAAAGATGCCTGATGCCATGCGGTGTGAACCGCATGGCATCGTTCAGGCTTTTCTGGCGCAGTGGGAGGGATTCGAACCCTCGTGCCGCTTTTGACGACAACACGATTTCCAGTCGTGCTCGTTATGACCTCTTCGATACCACTGCATATATTCAGTTCTGTGACGAACAGCACTGACTATTATAACAAAAAAAGCAGTCTTGTCAAGATGGAATTTCCCGAAAAAACCGGCTTTTTTGCACAGAGCAGCGGCGGAGGGAGCCGTTTCCCTCCGCCGCCGGCATCTGTGATTCCTCAGTGCAGCATGGATGTGACGGTGACCAGCGCCGAATCCAGAGCGTTACCCATCCGCTGCATGGCCTTGCCCACAGCGGTTTTTCTGGCCTTCGGGTAGGGGTGCGCCGCCATATCCGCCGCCGCGCCGGCCACCATGCCGACGCAGACGCCCCGCAGAAACGCGGTCATATTCATCTTGTATCACTCCTTTTCCGTACAGTGGCAGTATCTCCCGTCGGGTGCAAAAAAACACGCGGTGTTTCTTGCCAAATCACCCCGCGCCGCGTTATAATAACCATTAATATATTTTTTGCGACACAAAAGGAGAACGTCACCATGTCCGTTACCGTCTTGCAGCAGCGTATCCGTGAAAAGAAAACGCCGCTGGCACTGGGTCTGCGTCCGGAGCTGGACAAGCTCAGCCCCAAAATCCTGAAAAACTTTACCGATATGTTCGGCCCCGGCGCCATGGCTGATGCGGAGGCGCTGCGCTACCACGGCACCATGCTGCTGGATGCGGCGGCGGAGAAGCTGCCCGCCGTCATGCTCCACGGCGCCAGCTACCTGCGCTACGGCTCCATGGGTGCGGATGTGCTGGCCAATCTGGTCAGCGCCGCCCACGCCAAGGGACTGTACGTCATTCTGGGCATGGGCGCGGAGGCGCCTGCCTTGTGGCAGAGCTACGGCGCCGACGCCATCACCGTGGATCCCTACATGGGCAGCGACTGCTGCGACGCCGGGGAACAGGCACCCTTTGCACTGGTACGCACCTGCAACAAAAGCGGCGGCGAGGTGCAGAGCCTGATGGCCGGTGACCGCCCGCTGTATCTGGCGGTGGCGGAGCAGATGGCCCGCCGGGGCGCGTCTCTGGTGGTGGGCAGCGGGTACAGCCTGGATATCCGGGATGTGCGCCGCCTGTGTCCCAAGTCCTTCCTGCTGCTGCCGGAGTGTGACGGTGAGAACGCCGTCCCTGCCTTTGACGAGTACGGCCACGGCGCGATGACCGTGGATTTTGACCTGCAATTCGCCCCGGATGCAGCAGCGGCCGTGGACAGCGCCGTCCGCGAGATGAAGCAGTGGGTGACGGTGGTATGACGAAGATCTACCTCATCCGCCACGCGGAGGCGGAGGGCAACCTCTACCGCATTGCCCACGGCTGGCACAACGGACTGATCACCAACTACCGCGGCTACCAGCAGATCGACGCCCTGCGTCAGCGGTTTCAGGATGTGGACATCGACGCGGTGTACGCCAGCGACCTGTACCGCACGCAGATCACCGCCCGTGCCATCTGGTTGCCCAAGGCGCTGCCGCTCCATCTGGAGCCGGCCTTCCGGGAGATCCACATGGGCGTGTGGGAGGATCACCCGTGGCACGAGCTGAACAAGCTGCACCCGGAGGAGATGTACCACTTCAACCGCCGGGTGGATCTGTGGCATGTGGAGGGCGGCGAGACGGCGCAGGACGTGCTGGATCGCTACATCCCCGCCCTGCACCGCATCGGCGCGGCCCATGACGGCGGCACCGTGGCGGTGTTCTCCCACGGCGCAGCGCTGCGCATCGTGCTGGGTACCTTGCAGGGCGTCCCGCTGTCCGGTATCGGCGACACGCCCCACGGCGACAACACCGCCGTATCCCTGCTGACATGGGACGATGGGGCGCTGCGGGTGGAGTACCGCGACGACAACAGCCACCTGACGGAGCGGGGACTGTCCACCTTTGCCCGCCAGAGCTGGTGGCGCAGCGCCAAGATGGTGGACCCCGGCGAGGACTATGTCCCCCTGCCGGAGGAGCTGCGCCGGCGCTTCCATGTCCCCGACGGCGGCGAGGCCATTGGTATCCGCTGCGAGGAGGACTTTATCGGCGCGCTCCAGCTGCTGCCGGACGAGGAGCCCGGCATCGGCTGGCTGGGCTGGTACTGGCTGGATCCCGCGTATCGCGGCACCGGCCATGCCTTTACCCCCATGGGCCGCGTGCTGCTGTACTACCGGCATCGCGGCGTGGAGTTCCTGCGCCTGCGGTGCGGCGATAGGGAGCTGCGCCGGTTTTTCGCCCGTCTGGGCTTCTACCCGCTGGAGGGCGACGTGATGGAAAAGGACATCCGCGTCCAGCTGCCGCCGATCCCGGCGGAATACCGTCCCTGAAAGGAGCTGCCCCATGACAAGAGGCGAGATATTTCTGCCTGTCAGCCGCGAGGAGATGATCGAGCGCGGCTGGTATTACTATGATTTTCTGATGGTCACTGCCGACGGCTACATCGACCATCCCAGCTTCGGCACCACCCTCATCGCCCGCCTGCTGGAGGCGGAGGGTTACCGCGTGGCCATTCTGGCCCAGCCGGACTGGCACTCGGCGGAGGCGTTCCGCGCCATGGGCAAGCCCCGGTATGGCGTGCTCATCGGCGGCGGCAATCTGGACTCCATGGTGGCCCACTACACGGTGGCCAAGCGCCGCCGCACACGGGATCTGTACAGCCCCGGCGGCGAGATGGGACACCGCCCCGACCGGCCCACCATCGTCTATACCAACCGGGCGCGGGAGGCGTTCCCCGACACACCCATCGTCATCGGCGGACTGGAGGCGTCGCTGCGCCGCTTCGCCCACTACGACTACTGGGAGGATAAGGTGCGCCGGAGCATCCTGTTCGATGCCCCCGCCGACCTGCTGGTCTACGGCATGGGCGAGAGCGCCACGGCGGAGATCGCCCGCCGTCTCGCCAAAAAAACACCGGTGCAGGAGATCACCGACGTACCAGGCACGGCCTATATCGCCGCCGACGACAGCGGCTGCCGCTTCCATAAGGCGCCCTGCCCCTCCTACGAGGAGGTCTGCGCCGACAAGGAGGCCTACGCCCGCGCCACGAAGATCGAATACGACGAGCACGACCCCGTCCGGGGCTGCGCCGTGCTCCAGCCCTGCGAAGGGCGGCTGCTGGTGGTGAATCCCCCCGCCCGCCCCCTGCGCCGGGAGGAGCTGGACCGCCTGTACGCCCTGCCCTATACGCGGGAGGTACACCCCATGTACACCGCGGGCATCCCCGCCATTGAGGAGGTACGGTTCTCCATCACCCACAACCGGGGCTGCTTCGGCGGCTGCAACTTCTGCGCGCTGGCGTTCCATCAGGGGCGCATGGTCACCAGCCGCTCCATCGAGTCAGTGGTGGAGGAGGCGCGGCTGCTGACGGAGGATCCCCAGTTCAAGGGCTATATCCACGACGTGGGCGGCCCCAGCGCCAACTTCCGCCACACCAGCTGCCAGAAGCAGAAGAAGTGCGGTATGTGCAAGAACCGCAGCTGCCTTGCGCCGGAGCCCTGCCCCAATCTGGACGCCGATCACTCCGAGTACACGGAGCTGCTGCAAAAAATGCGGCAGCTTCCCAAGATCAAGAAGGTGTTCGTCCGCTCCGGCATCCGCTACGACTATATGTTGCAGGACAAGAACAAGGACTTCTTCAAGGAGCTGGTGCAGTACCACATCTCCGGCCAGCTGAAGGTGGCGCCGGAGCACTGTGTCAGCTCGGTACTGGACTACATGGGCAAGCCCCACTTCGACGTTTTTCTGAAATTCTGGCGGCAGTACAAAAAGCTCAACGAGCAGGACGGCACGGAGCAGTATCTGGTGCCATACCTGATGTCCAGCCATCCCGGCTGCACCCTCAGCGACGCGGTGAAGCTGGCGGAGTTCCTCCACAAGAACGGCCGCACCCCCGAGCAGGTGCAGGATTTCTATCCCACCCCCGGCACCTTGTCCACCTGTATGTACTACACCGGCATCGACCCCCGGGATATGTCGCCGGTGTATGTGGCGCGGGATCCCAAGGAAAAGGCCATGCAGCGTGCGCTGCTTCAGTGGTCCCGCCCGGAAAAGCGTGCGCTGGTGGTGGAGGCACTGGAGGAGACGGGGCGCACCGACCTGATCGGCTACGGGAAGGAGTGCCTGCTGCGCCCCCGGAAGGGCGAGCCCTACGGCCAGCCTCCCGCCAAGCCGGAGAAGCCGGAGCGTCCCTCCCGCCGTCCCCGGAAGGAGGCCGCGGGCAACCGGGGCCGCCGCGGTACACCCACGGCGCGACAGCCGGCGCAGAAGGGCAAGATGTCCCCGCGCAAAAAGGCGGCATTTGCCAAAAAAAGGAAATCATGACCCGCCGGGAGCCTGCGGTATCCGCAGGCTCCCGCTGTTTTTGGACATTTTCCGGTGCTTGTCCCGTTTTCGGTGAAAAAAGAGGGAGTGTCTGGACAGACTTGCCGAAAAAATACTTGTGTTATAGGTAAGGTTTCATTATAATAGAGAACGTAGCGTCAAGATGGTGACTCGCCGTGTAAAGATTCCGTTAAAAAAATCACGGTGGGACATGGTCGTACCGCAGGTGCCGTAAATACGACGCAGCGGCACAAAATCCCGATCGTATGTGAAGGTGATAAAGGAATGGAAAAAAAGAAGAAAACAAGGTTCATCGTGGGGTGGCTGCTGATCACGGCGGCTCTGCTGGCCGGTTCTCTGCTGGTTCCCGGACACGGGAAGTCGGAATCGGTACAGGAGGCCATGCGTGACGCGGTGCTCCACGGGACGAACCGCATCAGTCTGTTCGGACTGAAAGACGTGAACCCCGCATACATATCCTCGCTGGTGGTAGTGGGCGTCATCCTGCTGGCGGCGCTGCTGCTGCGGCTATTCGTCATCCCCCGCTTCAAGATGGTCCCCGGCAAGCTGCAGATGGCTATCGAGACCGTGGTGGGTATGTTCGACGGCATGGCCAAGGGCAACAGCCCCCACCGCAACAAGTTCCTGGGTGCCTACATCTTCGGCGCCGGTGTGTATATCTTCATCGGCACGCTGTTTGAGCTGTTCGGTTTCCAGGCCATCACCACCAATGGCCACACCATCGCCCTGCCGGCCCCGCTGTCCGATGTGAACGCAGCCATCTCCCTGGGCTGCCTGTCCTACGGCGTCATTCTGGTGGGCGGCATCGTGGCCAACGGCCTCAAGGGCGCGGGCAAGGCCCTGAAGGACTTCTCCCTGCCCATCTCCATGAGCTTCCGTATGTTCGGCGCGCTGCTCAGCGGTCTGCTGGTGACGGAGCTGGTCTACTACTATGTGACACTGAGCTATGTGATCCCCGTGGTCGTGGCGGTGCTGTTCACCCTGCTCCACGCGCTGATCCAGGCCTATGTGCTCACCACCCTGACCTCCATGTTCTACGGAGAGACCACGGAGAAGCACGCGCCCAAGCCCAAGAAAACCAAAAAAGTCAAAGCTGAAACTGTAAATAACTGACGGAGGAAAGAGAGATCATGAAGAAACTGACCAATAAGAAGGCTGTTGCCCTGCTGCTGTGCCTGGTGCTGGCCCTGACTGCACTGTTCACCGTGACCGCGTTTGCCGACACCGAGCCCGCCGCCGATGCCCCTGCCCAGACGGAGCAGACCACCGACAGCAGCGTTGACAGCGCCAAGGCCATGGCGTCCGCCATCGCCATCGGCGTGGCCGCCGCCGGTGGCGCCATCGGCATGGGCATGGCCATCTCCAAGTCCGCTGAGGGCATTGCCCGCCAGCCGGAGGCCGAGGGCAAGATCCGCACCACCATGATGCTGGGCCTTGTGTTCCTGGAAACCGCCATCATCTACGCCCTGCTGGTGGTCATCCTTATCATCTTTGTGCTGTAAGGAACGGAGAGAGTCGCTATGAATAATATCCCACTGAATATTGATTGGCAGCAGATCCTGCTGCATCTGTTCAACTTCTCCATTCTGGTGGGCGGTCTGTACCTGCTGCTGTTCAAGCCGGTGAAGAACTTCATGGATAAACGCACCAAGCACTATCAGAACATGGAGTCCGCCGCCGTGGAGCGGGAGAAGGCCACTGCCGAGCTGGAGGCGTCCGTGCAGCAGCGCCAGGCCGCGCTGGACGCGGAGCTGGACGAAAAGCGCGCCGCCGCCGCCAAGGAGGCGGAGGCCTACGCCCAGCAGCAGCGTGACGCCGCCCGTGAGCAGGCGGACAAGATCGTGGCCGCCGCCCGGGAGAATGCGGAGAACGACCGCAAGAAGATCGTGGCAGAGGCCAACCGCGAGGCCGTGTCCATCGCGGAGGCCGCCATGGAGAAGCTGCTGGCGAAGGAGACTTCCCACGCCTATGACGCGTTTGTAAACGCAGCCGAGGGGGAGGAGAAGCATGAGCACGAATGATCCCCGCCTGACCGCCAACCTGTTCAGCGTCTGCCCGCCCGACAGTGCGCAGAGAGCCAAGTTGGAGGAAGTGCTGGCAAAGAAATACGGCCGGCCGGTGGAGCTTTCGTGGCAGGAGGATAAGACCGCGTCCGGCGGCTTCCGCATTGAAGTTGGCTCCGAGGTCATCGACTGGACGGCGGAGGGTCGTCTGGGCCAGCTGAAGGAGCGTCTTGCCGCGCTGAAGGCCAGCGAGCAGTCCGTGATCCCGCTGATCCGCGACACCGTCCGGGACTGGGTGCCGGAGGTCTGCGCCCGCGAGGTGGGCAGCGTGCTGTCCGTGGCGGACGGCATCGCCTATGTGGACGGCCTGGAGGACGCGGCCTACGGCGAGATCCTGCTCTTTGAGGGCGGCATCCGGGGCATGGTGCAGGAACTGCGGGGCCACCGCATCGGCTGCATCCTGTTCGGCCGGGTGGAGGAGGTCAGCGAGGGCAGCGCCGTGTACCGCACCGGCAAGACCGCCGGTATCGGCGTGTCCGACGCCATGATCGGCCGCGTGGTGGACGCGCTGGGCGCGCCCATCGACGACGGCGGTGAGATCCCCGCCGACGACTACCGTATGATCGAAAGCCCGGCGCCCGGCATCATCGACCGCCAGCCGGTGAACACCCCCATGCAGACCGGTATCCTGTCCATCGACTCCATGTTCCCCATCGGCCGCGGCCAGCGTGAGCTGATCATCGGCGACCGCCAGACCGGCAAGACCGCCATCGCCCTCGATACCATCGTCAACCAGAAGGGCAAGGGTGTCATCTGCATCTATGTTGCCATCGGACAGAAGGCGAGCTCCGTCGCCCAGCTCAGAAAGACGCTGGAATCGCACGGCGCGATGGACTATACGATCATCGTCAACGCCACGGCGAGCGATCCCGCGCCGTTACAGTACATTGCGCCCTACGCGGGCTGCGCCATGGGCGAGTACTTTATGCACAAGGGGCGCGACGTGCTCATCGTCTACGACGACCTGTCGAAGCAGGCCGTGGCTTACCGTGAGATCTCCCTGCTGCTGCAGCGACCGCCCTGACGCGAGGCCTACCCCGGCGACGTATTCTACCTGCACTCGAGACTGCTCGAGCGCGCGGCGCGCATGGCGGCAGCTTTGGAGTCTCGGGGTTACGTGCCGTGCGATTACGACTTGTCGGATATGTAGTTTTTTTAAGCGTAGGAGATGGATACGGGTGTTGAGGACGAGTGGTTATTAGAGGCGGAGCGTCGGATTCGTAACGAGTTCTGGGTTGCTCCGGATGGCAATGTGCTGTACTATTGGCCGGAGGATGGTGACACCTCGGAGCTCATAGCGGTTAGCATCATGTCTCTTCATAGATGCATTGCTCAGCAGCGTTTTCCCTTTGTTCCTCATCCGGATGATTACATGACTCAGCGAGGTTATATTTCTGTTCAGGTTGATGCTTCTTATCGTCATCCTTTGTGTGTAGGTTATCCTACGCAGGCTCAGATTAACACCATGTGGGATTATGGCTACACTTTGGATGATAGTCCATATAATGGTCACTATGGTTTATCTTATCACTT
>OHRU01000799.1_pt1 | contig 11722 bp, 6 predicted proteins | sample 1578491 | NCBI WGS metagenome assembly OHRU01 (sample SAMEA3879565, study PRJEB24766) | human gut metagenome | biome: human-associated habitat; feature: feces | place: USA | collected 1985/1987 | reverse complement strand
GACAAAGTGCTTATCAGACCCGTAACATAAAGGCGACATTTCCCTTGTTTATTGAAGATGGGAATACACGTTATTATAAAGGAAAAGCTTCTGCTCCTTTCATTCCTAGTTTTCAAGGTGCATATAAAAAAGGAGACTGGACTATTTCCGGTAGCTTTGCTGTTGTAGGTGGTGGCGGTAAGGCATCGTTTGATGATGGTTTGGGTATGTTCGATTCAATGGTGATGGGACAAGTCCATACTATTTCGGGTGGTCAAATCACTCCCAATATGTATTCTATCAATAGTGCAATGGATGGAAGCCAGTTTATTTATGGTGTGCAATTGGGGTTGTCGTATCAAGTTAATGATTGGTTAGGTGTGTTTGCCGGTGGACGTATGAATTATTTTACCGGTGGGTATGAAGGATTTCTGACTGCAACAGCACACAGTAATATTCCTACTTATGGTGGCATGGAATTGGTTGGTATCGATTTAGACTGCGACCAGACCGGCTGGGGATTGACCCCTATCTTGGGAGCTGATGTGAAGTTGGGCAAATGGAATATTGGGTTGAAGTACGAGTTTATGACAAGTCTTAATCTCGAAAATAAAACCAAAAAAGCTGAAGTGCGTGCAATGGGAACTGCTATGGGAGATGAAGGGAATCCTTTGGCTGACTATAAGGATGGTGTGAATACTCCGAGTGATATCCCTGCATTATTGACTGCAGCTGTTGGTTATGAATTCCTTCCTACGCTTCGTGCAACGCTGGAATATCACCATTTTTTTGATAAAGCGGCAGGGATGGCCAATGATAAGCAGAAAGCGTTGAAGCATGGCACACATGAAATTTTGATTGGTGCAGAATGGGATATAGCTAAACAGCTGACCATCAGTGGTGGTTATCAGCGTACAGATTATGGCTTGGCTGATGATTTTCAGAGTGATATAAGTTTTTCATGTGACTCTTATTCACTGGGGTTTGGTGCTGCCATCAAAATGACAAAGCATTTGACTATGAATATAGCCTATTTTTGGACAAACTATGATGATTATACAAAGAAGATAAGTGAAACCACCAAGAATGTTTATAGCCGTACTAATAAAGTGTTTGGTCTTGGTGTTGACTATAAGTTCTGATTTCACAATCCTACCTTTATATATTAAGAAGCCGTCTCAAATATCGATTTGAGGCGGCTTCTTTCTTATTTTATATTGGATTAGAAAGAATACTGTACAAGCAGGTTCATACGGTTGGCATGGTTGGTGGAATTGTCGAAGTTGGTGCGCCAGCCACGCAGATATTCAGCGCCTACCTGCATGTTCGGGGTTACGTTCCAGAATACGTTGGCTACGAAATACTGTCCGTAGCGGTAGGTACTTGGCAGGTCGTTGGGATAACCGTCTTCAGAGTAAAGGCGGGACATGCTGTAAGTGCTTGAAAGGAATATCTTTGGAGAAATGTTATATTGTAGACCTGCATACCAGCCCAGCATGGGCAATGCCTGCATTTTGCCTTCCTTTTCGGGATTGGGGACAATATCGACGTTCAGATTACTGATGTCATTCAGGTATTGCCCGATACCTTTACCATAGTTGACTTGTCCGAATGCCTGCCATTTTTTACCGAGGTTGAAGGTCGTTGAGGCTTGTACACCGTATCCGGTGACGCTGGAAGCCTTGTCCCTTTTCGTGCTGGTATATGTCATGCTGCGGATGATACCTCCTATACGCAGATGACTGCTGCTGTTCCAACTGTATTGTGCCGAAGCTGTGAAGTCCGGCATGCGTTGCTGGGCAATTTCGAATTGGCTGCTTGTTGTGCCGTCAACGGCAGGCGCCTCGATGGAAGCTTGGAAACGAAAGTCTTTCAGCCCTTTATAAGTATATGACAATTGTGTAGCGCGGTAGAACGTGGCACCGTTGGGCCCCTGGAAGTCAATGGTGGAGGGGAGGGCGCCTAAGTCCATGAAACCGCCGTAAGTATATCCCACCGTTATATTTCGGAATGACATATAAGCATTCCGTAGCTGGAATGTTTTGTCTCCTCCTCGGAAATTTCCGGCTGTATAGACTGTGAAGTCACCCAATAGCCGGGTGTGTCCGACTAATTTCAGAAAGATAGTGGCCGTACTGGCATCCATTTGAAATTGATTTTTGATTTTACTACTGCTTGGAATGTTGGCAGGAACAAAGTCAATATCATCCACAATACCTCCAAAATCATACTCGCCGGTGGCACGGACATACCCTCCGATACCCAGGGCGAATTTGCCTTGTTTGTCCATCAATAAGAAGCGGGGAGCTTTCGGGTCATGGATGTAAGGCAATTGTGACTCATTCATGATGCGGATAATCTCGTCGCCCGCTTTGTCGATAGTAACTATGACAATGCCGTTGGGGGCTTCGTCATCGATAATCTCTTTTTTTTGTGCATGGATAGTGGACAAGGGAAGTCCGGCTACGCACAACAGAAACATTGCTTTTAAGATTGTTTTCATTTAAGTTAGGTTTTGATGAATGTGCTTTCAACAACTTAAATGAAAAAAGGTTTTGTAGTCTTGGAGGAAGAAAGGAGGTTATTCCGTCAGTATTCTTGCCTTGAATGAAGATCGTATGCAAAATTACCCTTACCCTAATTTCCGGAATAACCTCCTGAGGATGTGTGTTAAGTTACTTATTTTTTCATGACGGCATTCCATAGCGCTTTGCGTAGGGTTCCCATGGTGTCGTCACCTTCATAATCCCAGAACATCATGCCTTTCATGCCATTTTTTAATATCCATTCACCTTTTGCGGCAATACTGCGGGGATTGTCGTAACCACAGTAGAAACTGCCGTTTTTGGTGACATAGGGGACATTGCCTTCTGTATCCCAATTTTCGATGACATAGCCGTCATCCTTACTCAGGTTGAGAATATCCCGATAATTGATGCTGCCGCCGGCATTGAAATCGGCTCTTCCGTAGAACGGAATTCCCAACACTAATTTGTCGGCAGATACCCCTGCATTCAGGTATTCGTCTACGGAACGCTGGCAGTCCCAGTAATTACTTGGCTTGTTCAATGCTGATTGATGCTGGGGGGCATCAACCAGATCATAGGCCATGATATTGACGAAATCTACATACGGGTCTACGGCCTTTACATCAATATATTTATAGCCTTCGCCTTGGGGACGCTTGTCCATGCAATAACCTGCATAGGTCAATAGGGTGGACTGCCCCAACGCTGCACGCAGGTCTTTCATCAATAGGGTGAAGTTTTCCACATCTACCAACTCGTCATAGGCATTGCTGCCGAAGGTCATACCGGGAAATTCCCAGTCAATGTCAATACCGTCTATGCCCTCACTCGAAACAAAGGCTTTGCAGTCTTGTGCGAATTGCTTGCGCATTTCCGGACTCTTCGCCAGGGCGGAGAAACCTCCGTCCTGGGAATTGTCAGTATTGGAAACGCTATTGGTAAAAGAGAGTAATATCTTCACATGTGGATACTGGCTCTTTATTTTCTTTACCTTATCAAAACGGGATTTATCACCTTGCAGGCCAAACTTTTCATAAATTCCGTTTTTAACATATAATTCTGCAAAAGCGTAGTTTATGTGGGTCAGGTATTTGGCATCGGGTATGGATGTGCCATAATAAGTGACGTAGCCCAATGCAACCCGGCCTGCAACCTGCTCGGCCATTTCGGTCTCGTTGTCTTCATTTCCCGGAGCTGGCAGTCCGGGCATGTAGTCGTCATTGTGACATGCGGCTACTAGAAAGACAGTAGCTATTATAAATAGCAGTTTCCTTTTCATAGAGAGTGCATATTATTCAGAATCGGTTTCTGCTTCAGTCTTGAAATAAGCATACCAGCCGCTGTCGTCCCAATCCACACCACCGCTATACTTGCCGGGATGATAGATTGTGATATAGTTCTCATCCAGTGTCAGCAGCCAGAATTTGTTGCTGCCTACGCTTTGTCCGTTGTCGTCATAATTTCCTCCGATGGTGGGGATACTTGTTATCAGTTCACCCAGTACTCCGTCTTCCGGTTTTTCGTGTGTGAAGGAGAAAGTACCTTCTGCCTTCAGGTTTCCGCTGGCATCATAGGTTTTCATCTTGTTTCCGTCGAATTCGAATACCATGGACTGGTCTCCCGCTTCGGCGGCAGTGACATTGGCCCACCAGGCAAAATTTGATTCGGGAGTATAGCCTGCACTGGTATATTTCCAGCCTCCATGAGCCCCCATATTGCAGACGGAACCCCAGCTGACTTCACGGAATTTCCAGGTCTTCTTGGCAGATTTGTCACTCTTGTCGGTTGCACCGGTGAAGTAAGTGGACCAATCGTCGAATACATTGGTCACAGTCACTACAACCGGCTCTGTCTTGATAATCTGATTGGCGGAAATGCCCATATAGTAGATGGAATAGTCCGCATTGGACTCCATGATGACCGTAGCGTTGTCCGTGACCAGAGTCTTACTTTGTTTACTTCCTTCGCCCCCCCATTCTATGTGCCATGAACCGCCAATGTCCGGGCGGGAGTTTTTCAGGGCGATATACTGGTCGCCTTCCACTACTCCGTCTTGGTTGGGGAAGGGTTGGGTAATGGATATGGCGGCTTGTAATGCCTCCTTGGTTATGGGTGTACCGGCATCAGTCACATATTTGTCTCGCAAGTCTTCGTCTTCGATAGGATCGCATGCAGTAACGATGAAGGCTGAAGCAAGCATTGCTATCAATATTTTTGTTACTTTCATATTGTCTTTATTTATAGGTTAATACTCTTACATATTGTTCCAATCCGAGAACTGGGCAGATGCATCCCAGCCTGGATTCTGCTCAAGGACTCCATTGGAGATGTCGATTTCGTCTTGCGGAATGGGCCAGTAGCCTTGGGTTGCTTGTAGGCGTTTCTTATAGTCGAATTTGACCATCGGTACCACCGTAGCGGCATTTATTATATTGAACCCGGTCTGTTTGTTGAGTATGTCACCGGCTTCCTCAAGCGAAGGACCCGACCAGCGAAGGATATCCCACCAGCGGATGGACTCGAATGCAAGTTCCCAGCGGCGTTCCTGCTTGATGGCTTCCAGGGAGTAGGCCACCGGAGCCAAGTGGGAGCGGGCACGTACCTTGTTCAGACCCGTAGCGTCTTGTTTCAGCTCGGACTGCATGAGCAGAACGTCGGCAAAACGGATATGAATCAAGTCGGCAATTTGGAGTAGCTGTTGGGATGTCTGCGAAGATATTCCGGGGAACATCTGCTTGCCGAAAGGTTCGATTTTGCCTTCATTGTAGGAATTGATATTGATGTATTTTTTCTGGAAATAGCCGGTTTGTTCATAGTAACGATAGGATACGGTATATTCCGGTTCACCCTCGTCCATGGTGCAGTCCATCAGCACATTGCCGGCAACATTCGGATCAAGTGCTTTGTACGACCATATGGAACCGGTCAGACGGGGATCCTCCTTATAACCGTCCGTATAGGTCTGCTTGGCGGCCCAGTCTTTCCATTCGTTGACCATAGCCGGAGATACGGGGCCAGCTCCCCAACCGGTGCCGAAGGGATAACTGTCTTTGTTGGAATAGTTGTCGGCAGACGGTGAATAGAATTGCGCGCATGTGTTGGAGAACCAGGTATAGGTCCAGTCGGATTTCAGGTTATGTTTGTTGGCGAATAAAGTTTCGTCGGAACTGTTTCCTTCCCATTTCAGGTTATGGTTGATAACGTATTGGTAACGGAACCCTTCGGTATTGTCTTCGGTAGCATCGTTGGTGTAGGCCCAGATGTTGCGTTGGTCGGACACCAGTTTATGACCGGAGTTGTTTACACAGTCATCTATCCAAGAGATGACCTCCTCTTTGGTAGTTCCGTTGGGGAGTTCGTTTTTTTCGTAGCGTCCGGTATAGAAAAGGAATACACGTGCCATCATGGCTTCGGCAGCATATTTTGTAGCGTGTCCGGTCATGTCTGAGCCTTTCGGATAAATCTTTGCCGGCATCATTTCGATAGCGTTTTTCAAGTCGGCTGCAATCTGGGTGTAGATTTCGTCTACGGATGCACGCGGCAGGTTGGTACTTTCCAGTGTGGTGCGTAAAGGAACTCCGCCAAAGACTTGTGCCAGCTCATAATAAGCCATGGCACGCAGGAAGTAGGACTCACCGAAAAGTCGGTTACGTTCGCTCTCGCTGGACCATGATTTCACATTCTCCATTGTGTTGATGGCATTGTTGGCACGGTTGATAAGGGTGTAGCAACGGTCCCAGATGCCGGCAAATGTATTCAGATTGCCACTGTACATAAGGAAGTTGGTGGCACAGTTGTTGGAGTAGGAGAGGTTGCCTCCCAGACAGTCGTCACCTGCCAACTGGGCAATGTAATACTGGGAAGAGGTTTCAGGACTTTCAAACAACAGATGGGCGTATATGGCCGTCACCATCTCTTGGGCATCCTTTTCTGTCTCCGGGAAGTTGGCGGTTGTCTTTTCGGTCAAAAGTTCCGAATCGAGGAAGTTTTCGCATCCTGAAAGAAGAATCAGTATTGCTGATGCTATGAATAATATCTTTTTCATAATTTCTTCGGTTAATTAGAATTTTACATTTAAGCCTATCATATAGGTACGTGCACTGGGGTAGTAGCCCAGGTCGATGCCTGATGCCCAACCATAATCGTCGCCACCGTAACCGATTTCCGGATCCATACCGGAATAGCCGGTGAAGGTAAAGAGGTTCTGTGCGGTCAGATACAGGCGCAGCTGTTGTACCGGTAACTTCTTGAATGCTTTCTTGAAGTCGAATCCCACAGTGATGTTCTTTATCTTAAGATAGTCTCCATCTTCGATATAAATGTCTGATACTCTGTTCCAGTTGGAGCTGGAAGCGCTGGACAGTCTCGGGAACTTGTTGGACGTACCTTCGCCGTGCCAGCGTTGGAATATCTCTGCTGTATAGTTATTCAAGGGTGAGGAGGAGAAGTCACGATAACACTTCAGAATCTGCTGGCCGAATGCGCCGTAAGTAGTGATTGAGAAGTCAATGGCCTTCCAGCTGGCATTCAGGGAAAGTCCCATTGTCAGGTCGGGATTCGGGTTACCTATCATAGTACGGTCATTGGCATCGAGCGTACCGCTATTGTCGGTGTCTGCCCAGATTACGTCACCCGGCTGTGTCTTGTCGCCGTTCAGTTTCGGACCTTTGTAGTTGTCTATCTGTTCCTGGTTCTGGAATATGCCGTTACTCTTGTAGCCGTAGAAGTAGCCGATGGGTTTGCCTACTTCAGCACGGAAGCACTCTTCGGCTCCTTCCCACAGAACGCTGCCGCTACCGTGGATGATTCCGTCTTTGTTGGCAATCTTGGTCACTTCATTCTTGTTGTGAGCAAGGGTCAGGTTGGCTCCATATTGGAAATCCTTTCCGATGTTGTCGTTCCAGTGGAGTCCTACTTCAATACCCGTGTTTTTTACATTACCGCCATTGACGGACACTGCATTGGCACCGAAGGAAGAGAGTACCGGAGCCGTAACCAGCCAGTCTCTGGTATTTTTGTTATACCAGTCGAATTCAAAGCCCAGGCGGTTGTTCAAGAAGCGTGCATCGATACCGAAATTCAATTGCTCCTGTGTTTCCCAGGTAAGGTCCGGGTTGGTCAGTCGGTAGGCGTATGAACCGGTACTGATGAGGTCCATGGAGTCGCCGAACGTATAACCGCCATATCCGTTGTTGGAAGTTATCAGTGAAAGATATTGGAAAGTAGATACATTACAGTTACCGTTTTGCCCCCAGGAAGCGCGTAGCTTTAAGAAGTCCAGCCATTTGATTCCTGACATGAAGGACTCGTTGCTGATAACCCATCCTGCGGATACTGAAGGGAAGTATCCCCAGCGGTGTCCGCGGGCAAAAGTGGAGGAACCGTCCGCACGCATGATGACAGAAGCCATGTATTTCTCCTGATAGTTGTAGTTGACACGTCCGAAGAAGGAGGCGATGGAACCTTCCCCGTTAGGCTTGCCAGTCAAGGAGGACACACTGTTGGCGGTCAATGGAACATTGGACAAATAAGCGTGCTTGAAATCATAGAAGTTTGAGCCTATGGCTGAACCGCTCATTTCTTCTCCCATACCCCATTTTTCAATACTCTGACCTACCAGGACGTCGATGTTGTGGTCATCGATATTGAAGATGTAGTTGGCTGTATTGTCCCATGACCAACGGTTATACATAGACATGGATTGGGTAACCTTGTCTTCTGCGTTGTTGAGTGACGCACTCAGATAATCGAATCTCGGCAAATAGGAACGATAACTGGAGGCTCCCATGATGTAACCGAACTGGCTCTTGATACGCAGGTTCTTGATGGGTTGCAGTTCTGCATAGAAGCTGCTCTGCATGTAATGGGACTTGCTTAGGTTCTGGTTCATATAGTAGTCCAGATAAGCTATCGGGTTTTTATTGGCTCCGTTGGAGATATCCCATTTGTAGTTATCCTTTTCCTGGTCTGCATAGAGGTAGTAGCCCCCGTCTGAATTGTAAGGGTGCATCAACGGGCTCATGATGAGCATATTGTGCACTCCGTTCCAATAAATGCCGCCGGTTCCGAATGAACCTTGCGTTTGCGAATATTTGTAGTTGATGGTTTCGCCCACTTTCAAGAAGTCAAGATTGCCTTTTTTCATGACTACGTGGTCCGAGTTGACACGGAAGTTGTAGCGGTTCATTTCTGGAAATTCGCCGGGAACTCCCATGGTGGCTTCTTGGTTGGTGTATGAAATACCTATGGCATATCTGGAACGGTCTGTTCCTCCGGTGATGTTGACTGCGTGGTTCTGTACCAATGCATCTTCATTCAGCACTTCCTTCAGCCAGTTTGTCCCTTTCCATGTTCCGTTCTGTATGGCCTGCAAATCCCTTTCCGGAATATAGGTCGCCCAGTTGTACGGACTCAATCCGTCCATTACACGGCCTTCATCCTGCATCATCATGTACTCTTGGGCATTGAGGATAGTAGGGATTTTGTAAAGGTTCTGCACGCCGACATAGCCGTCGTAACTGACTTCGGCAACGCCGGTTTTACCTCGTTTGGTGGTAATCAGGATAACGCCGTTGGCGCCGCGGGCGCCGTAGATGGCTGCCGAAGCGGCATCTTTCAATACTTCGATGGAAGAAATATCTGCCATATCGAGTGTGGAAAGACCGTCCGGTGTGGGATAACCGTCGATGACAATCAGCGGAGAACTGTCGGCACTGATAGAACCCATACCACGCACACGGATTTGCGGGGCGGCTCCCGCTTCGGAAGTAGAGTTCTGTATATTGACACCGGCAATTTTACCTTGTAATAACTGGTCTACCTGGGTCACGGGAATATCTGTCAGGTTGTTGATATCCATCTTGGACACAGATCCCGTCAGGTGAGACTTTTTCTGCACACCATAACCTACGACTACCACTTCATCTAGTGTCTTTGTATCTTCCAGCAGGTGAATATCCAATTTGTTTTTACCGTTGATGGCAACTTCCTGTGGGGTGTATCCGATGTATGAAACCACCAGGATAGACTTGGAAGAGGGGACACTCAACGTAAACTGACCGTCCATGTTGGTGATTGTACCTGCGGTACCACCTTTTACTTTCACATTCGCTCCGGGGATTCCACCCTGACTGTCGGTCACTGTTCCGGTGACGGTAAACGACTGTGCATAAGTGACGGTAACGCACGGAACACAGAATAACAGCATCAATGCCATTACCAAAGGGTAATGAATAAATTTGTTCCTCATCTGATTAGTATTTTAAGTGTTTCTTATTCTAAACTATAGATTAAATGAATTCTTTTGTTAGCGGGTGTCTCGCGGAATTGAGCGCCGATGGCTTCATATCCGGCTTTCGGATCAAAGAACGATGCACGGCGAAGAATCCAGCAGGCTTCTTCCTGTTTCTTGTCCCATTCCTTGATTTGTTGGTAAGGCCATTCGCTCTGTGGTTTGCCGATATATGGAATCAGAAATTTCAGTGCTGCCGTGATGGAACGTCCGTCCTGGCTGGTAGCGTTGTAAATATCCTGTCCCAGCGTGGAGGCGATTGAACACATATCGAGCATGTGTCCCAGATTGAAGATCGTATATCCCAGGGCAGTAGTGCGTGCAAGTTCCAATGGCTGTTTGCCATCCGGTTCTATCTGTGCGAACAAACGCTTTTCGGGAAACTCCTGAATGGTTTTCATGGCAAGGTCTTGATTGCCTGTATATAGAGCATAAGCTGTCAGTTGCACGTCATAAGCCAGACCGTGATTGTTCTTTGCTCTCTGTTCTTCGGCAGCTACGGGACTGGTCTGCATCCATTCCACTAGTTGCGTGAACCATTCTTTCATCCCTTTCTTTACTTTGGGAGTAAATGCTTTCGAGTTCTCCATTAATGTCATGGCATCAATCATTTCCGTGAACGAGTAAATATCAATCATGCCTGCACCACGTCCCATGCCTTTATTCTTTCCGGGGATGGTTTGTCCGTAAGTGAGGTTTGGATTCATCTTTGTCTTGGCATCCAGGAACCAGACATTCAGGAAGTCTACGGCTTTTTGCGCATATTTCTCATCACCGGAGAAGTAATAGGCAAGTCCCAGTGTGGTGACTGCTTTCGACATATCTCCCAGTTTGTTGCGGTCGAGCTTATCCAATTCCGGATTTCTTTGTCCGTCTTTACGGATATAGGGCAAACCGTCAGGCTTGGATGGATCCGGCCACCAGTAAGGGCCCATGCTCATATAGTCGTGTTTGTCTCCGCTATCTGCTGTCATTGTTTTGTCCATTACGGACGGCGGAGTCATCTTCAAAGCTTTGTCGGCATCTCTTAAAAGAGTTTTGACGGCAGGGGCATATAGAGGTGAATCGGCTTTTTCTTTTACTTTGGCTAATTTTTCCGCAGCATAGATGCGGGTGTTGGCTACCTGTGCGTTCAGTGTGAAAGCAGAGGCGAACAATAATGTGCATACTAATAAGTTTTTCATATTCTATTGATTTTCTAGTTTATTGAATCCATAATAACGGGTGACGGATGGGAAGATTACGTACCACCTCTTCGTTGGTGGGGAAATGCTCCAGTTGCATCCATGTTTTGAAATATTCTTTATTGAAATGATGTAATGTGCCGAATAACAGGAACGGTTGCGCCACTGGCCATTCTTTCCAAAACATAATGTCGGGTTGTCTCTTCCAGCTACTTTTGTCTTTTACGTATGGATAAAGCCAGGCGATACCCTTATCGATGTTTTTGCCGTCCGGTGTGGTGTAATTCCATATATCTTCTTCTCCGGTAGTGAGCAGTTGGCAGATAGTGGCCATTGCGTCGAGGTTGAAAAGAGAATAACCGTAGGGCTTGGTGCGTTCCAGTTCTAAAGGGAAACTGCCGTCTGCAGCCATTTGATTGGGTAAAAGTACTGTTTTATAACGTTCCGTGCAAAAACGAACCATTTCCCGATTGTCCGTGAACAAGGCAAAGGCAGCGGCTTGCATGACCCAGCAGGTGCCATGATTGTTTTTCGCTTCCATTTCTTTGATTCCGTAACGGTGTGTGGACATCCAGGTCAGATAATCGGAGAACCATTGTTTGATAGTCCGCACTTCTTCCTTGTCAATCATCCCTTTCGCTTCCATAAGGCGGAGCGACTGCACTACTTCGATCAGGTGAATCGTATCGATGATTCCTATCCCTCGTCCTGTTGCTACTCCCTTGATGGCCTGTGCATAC
>OHRU01000789.1_pt1 | contig 11875 bp, 9 predicted proteins | sample 1578491 | NCBI WGS metagenome assembly OHRU01 (sample SAMEA3879565, study PRJEB24766) | human gut metagenome | biome: human-associated habitat; feature: feces | place: USA | collected 1985/1987 | reverse complement strand
TGCACGGCGGCGGCGAGTTTTCCCACGCGGTTTGGGCGGCGAGAGTCGAGGGCGAGAGCCTTGTTCTCGAATATACGAGCCCCGAGGGCTCAAACGGCTTCCCCGGCGAGATGAGCGCAAGGGTGACCTACACTCTCGATGACAGCAACGAGCTTTCGATTTCCTATGAGGCCGTCTGCACCGAGGATACTCCGATAAATATGACTAACCACGCATATTTCAATCTCGGCTCATACAAGCGCCCGAACGTCCTCTCGCAGGAGCTTCGCCTGTCCTGCTCGCACTACACTCCCATGGATGCGGACAGTATACCCACCGGCGAGATAAGAGACGTCACCGAAACGGCGTTCGATTTCAGACAGATGAAGGCTATCGGCAGAGATATCAACTGCGCAGACACCCAGATAGAGCTTGCAAACGGCGGATATGACCACAATTTCTGCATAGATTCCGATACGCAGGGCGCGTTTGCGACCGCATATGACCCCGAGAGCGGGCGCGTTATGGAAGTAACTACCGATATGCCCGGTGTTCAGCTCTACACCGGAAACTTCCTCAACAACATCCCCGGCAAGGGCGGCACGCTGATGAACAAGCACGCGGGCTTCTGCCTTGAAACTCAGTTCTATCCCGATTCCCCGAACCGTCCGAACTTCCCGCCCTGCATTTTCAAGGCGGGCGAGACGTTCAGAAGCCGCACGAGCTTCAAATTCTCGGTAAAATAAATTTTTCAGAGGCGAGTTTATGATTTCAACGGGTGCGCGGGCGCTGATAGATGTTCTGCTCGAGCAGGGAATCGATACGGTTTTCGGCTATCCGGGCAGTGCGGTGCTCGATATCTACGATGAACTTTACAAATGCGATAAAATTCGCCATATACTAACCTGCCACGAGCAGGCGGCGGCTCACGCGGCGGACGGCTACGCGCGCGCGACGGGCAAAACGGGCGTCGTTATTGCGACCTCGGGTCCGGGCGCTACCAACCTCGTGACGGGAATTGCCGCCGCATACATGGACTCAAGTCCCGTTGTTGCGATAACCGGGAACGTCAAGACCTCGCTGCTCGGCAGCGACTCCTTCCAGGAGGTCGATATCGCGGGCGTCACGATGCCGGTGACTAAGTATTCATTCATAGCGTCGGGCGAGCGCGGAGTGGCGCAGGATGTCCGCGAGGCGTTTTCTATAGCGCAGTCGGGCAGAAAAGGCCCGGTGCTCGTCGATATCCCGGCGGATATCGCGGCGCAGAGCGAGGAATACGAGCGCGCCCCGAAGAGTGAGCCCGCGCGGGCAAAAGAGCCCGAGGAAGCTCAGCTCGCACGCGCGGCGCAGATGATAGCAAAAGCAAAAAGACCGCTTATCTATGTCGGCGGCGGAGCGATAAGCTCGGGCGCGTCCGAAGCGCTCGGGGCGTTCGCAAAAAAGCTGCAAATCCCCGTCGCGTGCTCGATGATGGGGCTCGGCGCTTATCCCTGCTCGGCGAAGCTTTTCTTGGGGCTTGTCGGTATGCACGGAAACCCCGCCGCCAATACTGCGGCTCTCAACTGCGACCTGCTCATAGCCGCGGGCGCGAGATTTTCAAACCGCGTCGCCGCGAGCAAGGCGAGCTTCGCTCCGAAGGCGAAGATAATACATATAGACATAGACGCGGCAGAGTTTGACAAGAACATAGTCTCCGACGCCCATATTCTCGGCGACTTGAGAAAGACCCTGGAGAGGCTCAGGGCAATGCTCCCGCCGGGCGAAAATTCCGAATGGCTCGGCGAGATAGCCGAGTTTAAAAGACAAATCCCGCGCCCGAAGCCGTATGCGCCATATACCGTTCTGCATACCCTGAGCGAGCTTACAAAGGGCGAGGCGAACATAGTGACCGACGTCGGTCAGAATCAGATGTGGACGGCGCAGTATTATGACTTTGAGCGCCCGCGCTCGCTGATAACCTCCGGCGGGCTCGGTGCCATGGGCTTCGGCATGGGGGCGGCTATCGGCGCGGCTCTCGGCGTGCCGGAGAGAAAGACCGTGCTCATAACGGGCGACGGCGGATTTCATATGAGTCTGAGCGAGCTTGCGACGCTGAGCCGATATAATATTCCCGTTGTCGCAGTAGTTATGAACAACGGCGTGCTCGGTATGGTCAGGCAGTGGCAGAAGGTGTTCTATGACGGACGGTTTTCCGCAACTCAGCCGGAGCGCGCGACGGATATAGTCGCCGTTGCAAAGGCGTTCGGCGTCAAGGGGATGAGAATAAAAAATCCGTCGCAGGCAAGGCGCGTTTTCAAAAAGGCGCTCGCCATGGACAGACCCGTGGTCATAGACTGCCGCATCGACCCCGAATGCGCGGTGCTCCCGATGATACCGCCCGGCGGCGATATCACGACGGCTATATACAGATAAGGAGGAATCAGCATGATTCAAAGGCTGACCGTTTCGGCGCTTGTCAGAAACCGCTCGGGCGTTCTGCTCAGAGTGGCGGGACTTTTTGCGCGCCGCGGATATAATATACGAAGCCTCACCGTCTCCGAGACCGAGCATCCGGAGTTTTCGAGAATGACGGTTGTCGCCGAGGTCGAACCGGAGCAGGTGAAGCAGGTCGAGGCTCAGCTGCTGAAATTAGAGGATGTCATAAAGGTGGCGCACCTCGAGGAGGGAAAGCTCGTTTCGAGCGAGCTGCTGCTGATAAAGGTTCACTGCCTCAACAAGGACAGGCCGCAGGTATTAAAGACCGTCATAGCCTACGGCGCGAGGGTCAAGGATATAGGCCACACGATGCTTACGGCGGAGCTTACGGGCGAGCCGGAAAGAATAGATTCGTTTATAGCGGATATGAGCGTCCACGGAATAGCCGAGCTTTCGCGCTCGGGCATAACCGCTCTTGAGAGCGGCGACACGGTAATAAACGACTGACACGGGAGGAAGAGACTTGAAAAAGATAGAACTTCTCGATTCGACCCTGCGCGACGGAGCACAGGGCGAGGGCATATCCTTTTCCGTCAACGACAGGTTGGAGATAGTCCGCGTGCTCGATGAGCTCGGCATACCGATAATCGAGGCGGGCAACCCCACGTCAAATCCGCGCGAGCTTGAATTTTTTGAGCAGGCGAGCAGGCTGTGGCTCAAACATTCCCGCCTGTGCGCGTTCGGCTCAACGCGGAGAAAGGGCGAGAGCGTTGAAGAGGACGCCTCATGCGCAGCCCTGCTCAGGGCGGGGACTCCGTGCGTGTCGATAGTCGGAAAGAGCAGAAAAATCCAGGTTGAGGGCGTTTTGCAGACAAGCCCCGAGGAAAACCTTCTGATGATAGAGGAGACCTGCCGCTTTTTTAAAAATCACGGCAAGCAGGTCATTTTCGACGCAGAGCACTTCTTTGACGGTATGTCCGACGGCGACGGCTACGCGCTCGAAAGTCTGCGCGCGGCTCTGCGCGGCGGTGCGGACTGCCTTGCTCTGTGCGACACAAACGGCGGCTCGTTCCCGGATTACATAGAAAAAGTTACCGGTGAAATAGTAAAAGCTTTCCCCGGTACCGATATAGGAATACATACTCACAACGACTCCGATATGGCGTGCGCGGGCGCACTCATGGCTGTCAGAGCGGGCGCAAAACAGGTGCAGGGCACGTTTATCGGCTTCGGCGAGCGGTGCGGAAACGCAAAGCTCACTTCGATAATCCCCAATTTGCAGATAAAATCCGACTATGAGTGTATCCCGCAGAAGAATTTGAAAAATCTGACCTCATCGGCGATAAAGATAGCGTCGATAGCCAATGTAACTTTGCACAGGGATGTGCCGTTTGTCGGGCGCAGCGCGTTTGCGCACAAGGCGGGGATGCACGCGGACGGCGTCTTGAAATTCAGCGAATCGTTCGAGCATATCGACCCCGAGACAGTTGGCAACCGCAGGCGTTTCCTGCTCTCCGAGGTCACGGGAAAGTCTGCTGTGCTCAAGAAGATACAGAAGCTCTATCCCGATTTCGACAGGAATTCGCCGCAGGTGGCGGAGCTGCTCGATATCCTCAAGCAGAAGGAGTACGAGGGCTATCAGTATGAGGGCGCGGATTCTTCGTTTGAGCTGATAGTTCACCGCCTCGTTAAAAAATACAAGCCGTTCTTCAATCTTATCAGCTACAAGGTGCTCGACGAGCTGCCCTATGACAACGACCACAGCGCAACCGCCACGATAAAGCTGAGCGTTGACGGCAGAGTCAGAATAGCGGCGTCGGACGGAGACGGCCCCGTCAATGCGCTCGACCGCGCTCTGCGCGAGGCGCTCGAGGTGTTCTACCCGTGCCTTCGAAAGCTCAGGCTCATCGACTACAAGGTTCGCGTCATGGAGCCCAAGGACGCCACGGCTGCGAGCGTCCGCGTTCTTATCACGTCGTCGGACGGCGAGGATATCTGGACTACCGTAGGCGTGTCGCAGGACGTTATAAACGCGAGCTGGATAGCGCTTGTCGATTCTATTGAGCATAAGCTCGTGAGCATGGGCGAGAATCTGCACAGGTAAATATACGAAATTTTGTAACAAAATGTTATTTTGCCATTCACACAAACTTTTGCGAATGGTTTATAATAATTACAATGGGTTCGTTTAAAACAAAAGGAGAGGTACTTATGGCTAACGAAAAAATACTTGTCGTTGACGACGACGTTAATATCTGCGAACTGCTGCGCCTCTATCTTGAAAAAGAGGGTTACACCGTCAGCATAGTAAACGACGGCGAGAGCGCCGTGAAGAGCTTCGGCGAGATTCAGCCCGATTTGATGCTGCTCGATATAATGCTGCCCCGTCTTGACGGCTGGCAGGTCTGCCGCGAGGTCAGAAAGTTCTCGGACAAGCCGATAATCATGCTCACCGCAAAGGGCGAGACCTTTGATAAGGTTCTCGGTCTTGAGCTCGGCGCGGACGACTATGTCGTCAAGCCCTTCGACGCAAAGGAAGTCGTGGCGCGAGTCAAGGCGGTTTTAAGGCGCAGCGCCGGCGCACCGGCTACGGACATAAAGCAGGTCGAATACGACAAGCTCAAGATAAACCTGACCAACTACGAGCTTTGGGTCGACGGCAAGCGCATCGACACTCCGCCCAAGGAGCTTGAGCTTATCTATCACCTTGCGAGCAATCCGAACAGGGTGTTTACCCGCGATCAGCTGCTCGACGAGGTCTGGGGCTTCGACTATTACGGCGACTCGAGAACGGTCGATTCCCATGTCGCGCGTCTTCGCACGAAGCTCGGCGATTGGGGAAGCCGTCATCTGCGCACGGTTTACGGCGCGGGATATAAGATAGAGGTGAACTGAGCTTGAGGCGCAGACCGGCAAGAAAAGAAGGCAGAATCAGAAAATCAGGACGGCGTATGGCTCTTCAGATAGGCGCCGTTCTGATAGCGCTTGCCGTCACGCTGATTATATTCCGTCCGGGCGTCCTGCTTAAATCGGTCTATGTTTTTGCGGAGATATTGAATATGCAGAGCATCCGCGAGTCGCTCGACAGCGAGGACCCCGCGTCCTACGAGTACTATCAAAAGCTCGCCTCCGTCTCCGAAAACAACTACTATATGATAGAGGTCTTTGACCCCGACGGCAACACGGTCTATTCCAACCGCGAGAGGTTCCTCAACTCCGGCGACGGAGACGGCATATATTATCAGACAGCGGAAAATATGTACGCAGACGGTCGCAGCGTGCGCGTGTTCGACCTCTTTGACGAGAACGTCAGCTTCGACGAATACGAGTATTCGTCCGGCAAGACCGGCGGATATTACAGATACCGCGCCGAGCTAAAAAACGGCGACACTCTGCGCCTGTGGCTGCCCTACTATCAGGTTGAGCGAAACGCCGGCACGGCTTCCGTTCTCCTGACCGCTTTCTCGCTGTTTTCCGCGGCTCTTGCCTGCGCTATTATACTCTATTCGAATATGCGCTTCTCGCGCCCCGTTGCGGCTATGGCTGAGATAACGGAGTCAATGGCAAAGCTCGATTTCTCTCAGAAGTGCGTCAGCTATCCGCAGACGGATGTTCAAAATCTCGGAGAAAATATAAACATACTCTCGAAGTCCCTGAGCGAAACGCTCGACGAATTGCAGGACAAAAACGAAAAACTGACGGAAGAGCTTGAGCACAGCGCGCTTGTCGACGAGTCGCGCAAGAGCTTCATCGCAAACGTATCCCACGAGCTGAAGACCCCGATAGCCATTATTCAGGGCTACGCCGAGGGACTCAAGCTCGGCATAAACAGCGACCCCGAGGGCAGCGAGGAATACTGCGACATAATCCTTGAGGAGACGGGGAAGATGAACCGCATAGTTATGGAGCTTCTGAATCTTGAAAAGCTCGAAAGCGGCTCGTATGTTCCGACCCGAGAAACGCTCGATTTGAGCGCGATGATAAAAGGCCAGCTGGCGGCGTTCTCCATGATGTTCAACGATAACGGAATAACGCTCATCGACCGCATCCCGGACGGGCTTACCGTCCACAGCGACGAGCGCACGATTCTGCTCGTGCTCCAGAACTTCCTGTCCAATGCCGTGTCGAATATCAGCGGCAAGAAGATAGTCCAGCTGACCGTCGAGGACGACTTGGACACATACAGGGTCAGCGTCTATAATTCCGGCGAACCGATAGCCGAGGATGAGCTTGACAAAATTTGGTACAGCTTCTATAAATCCTCCAAAAAGCGCAAGAACGAGGACTTCCATTTCGGCCTCGGGCTGCCGATAGTCAAGGCGATTCAGAAGCGTCTCGGCAGAGAGTGCGGCGTTGTCAACGAATACGGCGGCGTGCGTTTTTGGTTTGATGTGGATAAGTGAGTGCTGTTGAATAAATGACTCAAAGATGATATAATTAAAAGAAGAGTTCAACGCAAAGCGGCGATTTTATAGATATGGGAGAGCTTTTTATGACTTCAAAAGGCAGGAACAAAAAAATAACGGCGAGGATATCGGCTCTGCTGCTTTCGGCGGCGATGCTCTGCTCCCTGAGCGCGTGCTCCGACCCTGTTGTCGTGACGAAAACAAAGGGCTCGCCCGCTCAGGCGAATGCGCCGGAGTCGACGCTGCTTCACTCCGTAGGCGACAAGGCTCAGCTTCAGCAGGTCGGCAAATCCGGTCTTATCGAGCTGCTTTTCGATGAGAGCACCTATTCGGTCTGCGTTGCGGACCTCTCTCAGAGCGGCGGCGAAAAGCTCTGGTCGGCGCTCCCGACGGCGGAAAATTCCTGCGCCGCAACGGCGACCGCGGAGATTGTCGAGGGGAATACACTTTATAAGCTCAACACTCAGGATAACAGCGTATCGTTCCAGAACGCCCAGTGCACTTTTTCCGACGACGGCCTCAGCGTAACTTATATTTTGACGCCGGACACCTCGACGGCGCACAGCGAGAAATACGAAAAGGACGACATCGCGTTTAAATTGGTCGTCGACTATCAGATAAAAGACGGCAGCGTCTATGTTAACGCAAAGTATAAAAATCTTGTTGAGGGCTCCGAGGCGAAGCTCACAAAGCTCAGCCTTCTCAATTTCTTCGGCGCTTATTCCGAACCGCAGAAGGGCGACTATATCTTCGTCCCGGACGGGAGCGGCGCGCTCATAAAGACCGATACGAAAGACGATTCTTTTGACAGCGAGCTGGTTTTTCCCGTCTACGGCGGCGATGCGGCATCGGGCAACGCGAACGGCGGCACCGCAAACGCGCTTATCCCCGCATACGGCATGAAGCAGGGGAACAATGCCTTTGTTACTATTATCGACAGCGGCGACGCAATAGCATCTGTCAGTGCGGACAGGGTCAGAGCGGGCAACACGTTCTATGAGGCCGGCGTGTCGTTTGATACCACGCCCTGCGCCGAGTCGAAAGGCAAATTCTACATGAGCTCCGAATCCTATGACGGCGATATCGGGCTCTGCATACGCTTCCTCGGCGGCTCGAATGCCGACTATACCGGCATGGCGGCAGCAGCCCGCGAGCAGCTGATAAGGGAGAGAGTGCTCTCCACAAGAACGGCGGAGGAGCAGGAGTATCTGCCTCTTGACCTCACGGTTATCGGCGTTTCGGACGACACCTTGCTCTCATTCAAGCGTTTGAATCTCAGAAAAAATAAGACCTTCACCGACTTCGAGCAGACTCTTGATATGCTTATACGAATGAAGTCGAAGGGTATAAACTCAATAAAGCTTCGCTATAAGGGCGCGCTGACCGGCGGCACGGATCAGTCGAACATAATGAGTGCGTCCCTGCTCTCGCGCCTCGGCAGCCGCTCCGATTTGAAGGATCTGGCCGAGTATATCAACGCGCAGAATATGGAGATGTATCTCGACATCGATTTAATCTCCGCGGCAAAGAGCAACGCCTTCTCGTCCGGTAAAACGGCGGGCAGCATTTTCGGCAAAAAGGCGGAATATAGCAGGGAAAACGAGGCGTCCCCGTCTCTCGGAAAAGAGAGATATGCAAAGCGCCTGCTCGGCATGAAATATGTCGAAAAGTCGATAATCTCGATACTCGGCAACACAAGGTTTTCGCAGTTTAACGGCCTGTGCGTCAATGATGTGGGAAGTTTGCTCTATTCGGACTACAAAAACGGCTTCAACCGCCAGGAGAGCGCGGAAATGATATCCGAGCAGCTCCCGTCGCTGACCGCCAACATGAAGCTTATGACGGACACGGGCAATTTCTGCGTCATAAAGAACGTCAGCTTCATCTCTCATCTGCCGACCCGCGCGTCTCAGAGCGGCTCGGCGTATGTCAGTGTGCCGTTCCTCCAGCTTGTGCTCCACGGAATAGTCGGCTATTCGAGTGAACCGCTCAATTTCAGCGAGGACGCAAAGACCTCGTTCCTGCGCTGCGTCGAATACGGCGCGAGCCCCGCCTACGAGTGGACGTATTCGGGGACTCATGCGGACAGAAAGACTAAGTCCGATGAAAACAACGCGGAGACGATCGGCGTCTATTACGAAAATTGGATAGCCTCCGCTTCCGCACAGTATGAGCGTGCCGATGCGGCGCTGAAGGATCTTCAGGCGGCGCGTATGACCTCGCACAGCGAGATAAGAAACGGCGTTTTCTGCACGGAGTACGATACCGGCGCAAAGATTTACGTCAACTATACCGAATCCGATGTAAATATAAGCGGTATAACCGTCCCGGCAGGGGACTTCCTCAGAATAAACTGACAGTAAGGAAGGAGTAACGGCAATGCCCTATATCAGCACAAAAACAAATATCGAACTCGCAAAAGACAAGCGGGATGCGCTCGCGGCGAAGTACGGCGAGATAATATCTATCGTCCCCGGAAAGACTGAGCGTTGGCTCATGCTCTCGTTTGACGGCGGAGCTGAGATGTATTTCGGCGGCAGAGGCGACGAGCCCATGGCCTATATCGAGCTGAGCCTTTTCGGAGGAACGTCCGATGCCGTCTATGGCGGCCGTCTGCGACGCGGTGTCCGAGGAGACCGGGATAGCTCCCTCCAATATCTATATCAAGTATGAAGAGGCGGAGCACTGGGGCTGGAACGGCTCTAATTTCTGAGAATAAAGCGGAAATTTTAAAGGCGCAAACCGACTGTTCTGCCGGTTTGTGTCTTTTGTTTCGTTTGTTTTTTGCATATAGTTATCCGCGAACGGGATAAAATGAAAAAGTGCACAAAAACACCGAATTTGTGCACGGATTATAATTCAACTTCCGTATTGACAGTATAAATATTTCAACATATAATTACAGTGATTATGATATTGATTGTAATTATGGGAACTGGAGGGGCAATTTTGAAAAAACGCGATCTTTTAGTGACGCTTTTATATTTCCTCGACACTGTCGTGCTGATGGTTTCGGTAATGTTCTCGGTATGGATGCGAAGCGAGTTTAAGCTGTCGGCGCTCACAAAGGAGCTGACTCGCGGAAGCTTTTGGACGAGCATGGTTCTGCTCGCTGTGGTATATGCCTGCGCATTCACCCTGTCGAGAACTTACCAGGTGCTTTGGGAGTATGCATCCTTGCGCGATGTTTGCATAGTTTCGGTGTGCGCCATGGGTTCGTCGATAGTCTTTGCGCTCATGCGCACGGTGCTCAAATTTCCTTATTTCGCACCGAGCATATATATTATGGCTATCCTGCTTTCGGGCGCCGGAGTTGTGGCAATAAGAATGGCGCTCAGAACATTGAAGCGCAAGCCGTGGAGGGGCATAACGCCGAAATCAAACAGAAATAACACCATGATAATCGGCGCAGGTGCTGCGGCAAACATACTGCTTCATGAGATCAAGACAAGCCCCGCCTTGGAATATTATCCGGTCTGCATTCTCGACGATTCGCCGGAGAAAAGACGCAGCACCGTCTACGGAGTCAAGGTCGTCGGCAACTGCGACAAATTAGAGGAAATCGCCGAAAAATACGATATCAAAACAATAATTTTCGCTATCCCGTCCGCGACTCCCGAGCGCAAGGGCGAGATACTGCGTCGCTGCTCAAAAACGGGCTGCGTCGTTAAAACACTCCCGAGCATCGGGCAGATGATAGACAAAAAATTCGGACTTTCCAACATTCGTTCGATTAATATAGAGGATCTTCTCGGCCGCCCGCCGATTAAGATAAAGCTCGATTCCGTTATGGACTATGTCAGCGGAAAGACCGTCCTCGTCACGGGCGGCGGCGGTTCTATCGGCAGCGAGCTGTGCCGCCAGATAGCGGAGCATTCGCCGCATAAGCTCATCATTTTCGATATCTACGAAAACAACGCCTATGCTATCCAAAACGAGCTCCAGCGGACACATCCCGAGGTCGACGTCAAGGTGCTCATAGGATCGGTCAGGGACAGCAAGCGTCTCGACGCCGTGTTTTCGCGGTATCATCCGAATATCGTCTACCATGCCGCGGCGCATAAGCACGTGCCCCTTATGGAGGACAACCCCAACGAGGCCGTCAAAAATAACGTCTTCGGAACGCTCAAGACCGTTCGCACGGCGGACAAGTTCGGCGTAGAGCGTTTCGTGCTCATCTCTACGGATAAGGCGGTCAACCCCACGAATGTCATGGGCGCCACAAAGCGCATATGCGAGATGATAGTTCAGACCTACAACAAGCATTCGGAAACCGAGTTCGTCGCCGTCAGATTCGGCAATGTCCTCGGCTCGAACGGCTCCCCGTTACCGTCACTCATAAAGATATTATCCGCTACTTTATGACTATCCCCGAGGCCGTCTCGCTTGTTCTCCAGGCGGGCGCATCCGCAAGGGGCGGCGAAATCTTCGTGCTCGATATGGGTGAGCCCGTTAAGATAGTCGACCTCGCGGAGAACATCATCAGGCTTTCGGGCTATACGCCGTATAAGGATATTGACATAAAGTTCACGGGACTTCGTCCGGGCGAAAAGCTCTATGAGGAGCTGCTGCTCAGCGGCGAGGGCATGCAGAAGACGAAGAACGATCTGATCTACATCGGCCACGAGATCGCCTTTGATCCCGCCGCCTTTGAGGAGGATCTTATGCTGCTGCGCGCTATCCCGGAGACGGATGAGCCCGCGCTGCGCGCAAAGCTGCGCGAAATGGTGCCGACGTTCCACGCGCCGGACGGACAGACCCGGTCGGAGAAGGTAACGGTTGGATGAAAAGGAGATGTCATGATGTCTGAGCGAATCTATCTTGCCTCGCCGCATATGGGCGGCAGTGAGCGCCGGTATGTGGATCTGGCGTTCGATACAAACTGGATCGCGCCGCTCGGCGCGAACGTCACGGGCTTCGAGCAGGATCTGCAGCAGTACCTCGGTGCGGGCTATGTCACGGCGCTGTCCGCCGGTACGGCGGCGCTGCATCTGGCGATGATCCTCGCGGGCGTAAAGCCCGGCGATACGGTGTTCTGCCAGAGCCTGACCTTCTCCGCATCGGCCAACCCCGTC
>OHRU01000788.1_pt1 | contig 11886 bp, 9 predicted proteins | sample 1578491 | NCBI WGS metagenome assembly OHRU01 (sample SAMEA3879565, study PRJEB24766) | human gut metagenome | biome: human-associated habitat; feature: feces | place: USA | collected 1985/1987 | reverse complement strand
GGCATCGCTATCCTGTCGACTTCGAAAGGCATCATGACCGACGCCAAGGCCCGCAAGGAAAACGTGGGCGGCGAGGTGCTGTGCTACATCTACTAACGGAAATTTTTAAACGCAAGAACAATGTCAAGAATTGGTAAATTACCTGTAAACCTGCCCGCCGGCGTTACCGTAGAGGTTTCGGCCGACAATGTGGTAAGCGTGAAAGGGCCACTCGGGACGCTGAGCCAGAAAGTTGACTCGGACATCAAGGTAGAGGTCGGCACGCACAAGGACGTTCACACGGGCAACGAGGCTCCCGCCGTGCTCGTATCGCGTCCTACCAACCAGCCCCGCCACCGTTCGCTGCACGGCCTGTACCGTGCGCTGATCAACAACATGGTCGTCGGTGTGTCGAAGGGTTATGAAATCAAACAGGAGCTCGTGGGCGTCGGTTTCAAGGCCGAAGTCAAGGGCCAGATCCTCGAAATGAGTCTCGGTTACTCGCACGACACGCATTTCATGCTTCCCAAGGAGGTTACCGCTACGGCCGTGACGGAGAAGAAGGGCAACCCGATCGTAACGCTGAAGAGCATGGACAAGCAGCTCGTCGGCCAGGTCGCTGCCAAGATCCGTTCGCTGCGCAAGCCGGAGCCGTACAAGGGCAAGGGTATCAAGTTCGTCGGCGAACAGCTGCGTCGCAAGGCGGGTAAATCAGCAGGTGCTAAATAGTAAATAGTTTAGAGTTATGTCACTGAACAAGATAGAAAGAAGAGAGAGGATCAAGATGCGTATCCGCAAGATCGTGAGCGGTACGCCCGAACAGCCTCGCATGACTGTATATCGTAGCAACAAGCAGATCTACGTGCAGTTTATTGATGACCTCGCAGGTGTGACCCTGGCCACGGCATCCTCGCTGGACAAGGAGGTGGCGGAAGCCGCCGCCGGTGACATAGAAGCCGCACAGCGCGTCCACGACGCTGACGCCGCTCTTTACGAACCGGCTGTCGGCGGTGGGATCAATGCCCAGGGCCGTCAGGGCCACGATGACCTGGGCCGTGGACTCGGCGGAGGCATCGGTGCCGGGGATCTCGCTGAAGGTAGCGTCGTCGTTCTGCACGCCGGCCAGGAAGGTCAGGGCCGCGTCCACAGCCGCCTTCACCTGAGCATTTTCATAGTAGGGGGCCAGGGCCTGCACGGCCATGGCGGTCATGTCCACATCGGGGACCTGAGAGGAGGCGATGACAGGCCAGCTGCCATCCTCACGCTGGGTATCCAGGATGGCCCGGACCAGCTTCTCCCGGGTCACGTCGCCGGAGGTGGGATAGCCGTGGCTGTCCAGCGCCAGCAGAGCCCACACGGGACCGTTGACGCTCTGCTTGGTGATGAAGCTCATGGAATCCAGGCCGTCCAGCAGGTTCCGCCCGGCCACATGGGTCACGTCCTTGCCGATGGCGGTCAGGGCCAGGATCAGGCGGGAGTTCTCGGTGGAGCGGGAGCGGTTCAGACGGCCGTTCTCGTCCATGGCCTTTTGCACATACTCCACCACGGAGGCGTAATACGCGTCCGCACCGGGGACGTCCCGGCCGGAACGGGCCAGGCCCAGAACCGTCCACTCGCCGCCGATGGAGCCGGTGACGGGGGTACCCTTGGCGGCGATATAGTCGCCGGTGGTCTTATAGATGTTCTCGGCGTTCAGCTCCGCCAGGCGGGCCTCGGCGGCCAGCAGCACATCGTAGTTGCCCACGCGCTCCTGGAGCTTCTGGGCCAGGGCGTCGTAAGCGGCCCGGGCGGCCTCCACGGCGGCGCGGGAGGCGGGGGTCACAGGCTGGCCGATGGCGTTGATCAGCTCCTCCACGTTGGCCACGGCCTCGTCCTGAAGCTCCGCCAGCCGGGCCTCAGCGGCCACCAGCACGTCATAATTGCTGACCTGGGCCTTGCGCTGGTCGCTCAGGGCGTCATAGGCGGCGCGGGCGGCCTGGATGGCCTCCTCGGAGTCCAGAGTCACGGTGCCGATGGCGGCGATCTTCTGCTCCACGTCGTGGACGTACCAGCCGGTCAGAGGCAGCACCAGCTCAGGCAGACGGGTCAGGACTGCGGCGGTGGCGGAACCGTACTGGCGGTCCATGCCGGAGCGGTAGGACACGCCGCGGTGGGTGGGAATGCCGCCGAAGCCGCCCACCCGGATGGTACCGGTCAGGTCATAGCTATAGCCTTCGGCGGTCTCGGGGATGGTGACGCTCAGCAGCTGGCGAACGGGGTTGCCGCTGAAATCATACTGGCCGAAGGGGGTGCCGGGGTTGGTCTGATACTTGTTGCCCTGGGCATCCAGGTACAGCAGGGAGAAATTGAAGTTGTAAACGCCGGAGATCTTCTCCTGGGGGCTTACCAGGTCGTGGAACTGGACCTTTACGGCCTGGCCGGGGACCAGCTCAGCATCCTGGGGCAGGACCTTGCCGTCGGCGTCGATGAGGTCATAGCTGACGCCCCGGGCGGTGACGACCTGGTAGGCGGCCATGCCGTCCTTCTCGATGCGGAGAATGTGGCGGCCGGTGGTCAGGCCCGTAACGGTGACCTGGCCGTTTTCATCCACGGAAACGCCCTGGCTGGTGAAGCCGTTGAAGGTCATCTTATCGGTGACGGTGGAGCGGGCCACGGTAACGGTGCAGCCCTCCTGGGGCGTGAAGCTGTAGCTGGCGCCCTGGGTACCCACATAGAACAGGATGTCGTGCTCGGCGTCCAGATACTTCTGCTCGTCCTTGGTGATGTTCACGGTGGGACGGTCGATGAAGGTGTTGGTCTGGATAGAGGAGCCGTCGGCACCCACGGACACCACGAACACGCCGGTGAACTCCGGCCAGATGGCGCTGAAGTCCTTGCCGCCCATACCCTGAACGAAGGTCATGGCGTCATAGGTCACCTGGACGATGGCGGTGCCCGGGTGGTTGGCGGTCATGGTGGCCAGGCAGGAATTGTTGGCGTCGGGGGTGATGGTCACCACGTCGCTGTCGCCGCCGTCCAGGCTCAGCACCTGATAGTGCGCGTCGGGCAGGGCGATCTGGCTGTTCATGAAGCTCTCGATGGCCTGCCAGTTACGCAGCACGTTCAGCTCGTAGGTCTGGCCGGCATCCATGTTCAGGTAGCCCTGGCGGTTGATGTTCAGGTAGATGTTGCCCAGGTCATACACGTTCTTATCGAAGCGGTTGACGGAGGCGGCGGTGACATCGTCGTCCATGTGCAGGTCATCCCGGGTCACAGCCAGCTCCTGGCCGCCGGTGAATTTGCCGAAGGTCCAGTAGGTGACGCCGTCGGGATTCTGGGCCCGCAGGAACTGCTGACTGCCGGTCTCCGGCAGGCGGAAGGAGGCGGTCATGGTGTCGCCCTTGGTCTCCTGGGAAATGGGCTCCAGGAAGGTATAGCTATAGTAGCTGCCGAAGGTGCCCATCCGCAGGGTGGAGCCGGCGGGGGCGGTGACGGTCAGGTCCAGGGCCTTGGGAATGGTCAGAGAGAAGCTCTTGGCGCCGCAGCCCACGGTCTGCTTGCTGGACATGGCGGTGGTAATGGGCAGATAGCCCGCCGCCTTGTCGCCGATGGGGGTCAGGGTGATCTTCAGGCTGCCGCCCTCCACAAACAGGCAGGCGGTGTGGGTATTGCCATAGGTGGTGGAGACGCCGGTCTTGGCCTGGAGGTCCGTGCCATCGGGGCCGGTAACGGTGACGTCGATGGTGTAATCCTTGCCCTCCACCCAGCTGCTGCTGTCGTTGGTGGCATAGATGGCGTAGGCCCGGACCAGGGTAAACACGTTCTCCTGATTGGCCTTCACGGTCAGCACCAGGGTGCCGTTGCACTGGCCCTCGGTGTTGTAGCCCTCCACCAGATAGTCGCCCACAGGCAGCTTGGTGTTGTACATCAGACCATAGCCGTCGGGCTCAATATCCACATTGGCCAGCAGGTTCTTTTCGCCCTTCACACCATCGGCATAGGTATACACCTTGATGTCGGCCAGCTGTGCATTGTGCAGGCCCTTGAAGGAGACGTCCAGGTCGCCCTGGGGCGCGTCACCCTCCTGGGACACGGTGACGGTGTAGGTGGTGGGGGTGATGGCGGGGGACCACTCGGTGGCCGCCGCCTTGTCGCCGCAGCGGATGGTCAGGACGGTGCCGTTATGGACGGGCACGGTCTCCACCCGGCGATAGTCGGTGCCGTCGGCAGAGAGATACACCTGGTTGTTCTTGTTGGAGGCGGTGGCCGTCATCCGGATGCCGGTGACGCCCTGGGGCAGGGTCAGGGTGTAGGCGGTCTTGTCGGAGGCGAAGTCGGGAGTCAGGACGCCCTCGCTGAAGGACAGGGCCGCCAGGCTGGTGTCGCTCTGGGTGTTCCAGTCGCCGCCGATGTCCGCGCCGTAGCCGTTAACGGTGTACATCACGCGGATGATATCCCCGGCGAACAGCTTGTCCCCGGCCTTGATGTCCTTGAACCCAACGTTGGTGAACCAATCGTTCAGGGTTCCCATCCAGCCGGAGGCTTCGCCGCCGTCACCGGCGGACAGGCCGTTGATCTCGCTGATGTAGCCGGACTCCGCGCCGGTCTGGGAATAGGTACCCAGGGCGCTGACGATGCAGTCCATCATGGAGGACCCGGGAGCCAGGTCCACCCATTTGTCCACCAGCGTGCCATCCCAGGCAGCGCCGTCGGCCTTTGCGTAGGTCGTGTTTTCCACGATGACCCGAACCTGGCCGTCGTGGTCCTCTGCTGCCCACACGGTGGTCGGTACCAGGCTCAGTACCATCACCAATGCCAGTAGCAGAGAAACGATGCGTTTCTTCATATGCATTTTCCTCCTGTGAAATATTTATGCCCAGCCGTTTCCGGCAAGTCAACGAAGTGCGCACCGGGGCATTCCGATGAACGGGCGCACTTCCGCCGCAAAAAAAGCCGCCGGTCTCCCCCAGGGGATCACCGGCGGCGCATGCTTTCACCCGCGCACAACGAAGAGAACGCCCGCCGCGCTTTTGTCCTCCGCCGTGCAATTCTCCTGCCTCGCGCCGTGGAGCCGATGGCTCCTCGTCTGCATCCTACCTTCTCAGGAGGTTTCTCCCAATGGCGGACTTTCGTCCCGGCGGCCAAGGCCGCTTCGGTGCATTCTTGCGCCCACAGTGCCGTTCGCGTGGGGTTCCTTCGCCCCGTTTCTTTTAGGCAGGCACCTGGCCGTTTTCCGGCCTTTGCGGTACCCGCCGCACAGCATCCTCGGACATGATTCGATTATCCGGCTCTGCGTTCTCGCAAAGTCATTCTTATCATACAGCATCCGGCAGGAAAAGTCAACGGTCCGCCCCATGCAAAACGGCAGTGTATTGCAGGACTGCAAAAAACCGCCGCAGCGGCGCGGAGTCCCCTTGTTTTGCCGGAAAAAAAGATGTATAATCAAGGCCAGCGGGACAGGGCGAGAAAACCGCGGGATGCTCCCCGGGAAAACCTGTCCGCATCCGTCAAAGAAGCAAAGGAAGAGCACTGTCATGGAAATTTTGCACGAGATCAACCCGGCGCTGGAGGCTCTGGCGTACTTAGGCTCCCGGGCCAACGGCCATACCCTGGACCGGCTGGAGGAGCGCTTACAGGCCCGGGGCGTCCGGAAGGCGGAGCCCTTCCATCGGGCCAGCGCCGCCCTGCGGGAGCTGCTGCAGGACCTGGACGCGGAGGTTTCCGTCCCGGCAGAGACCCTGCAGCGTCTGTTCGGCGACATCAAGGGCTTTTCCTACAGCACCATCGGGTCCTATAGTCCGGCTTTTCTGTTCTTCTATCCCATGCTGTCCCGCCGGCAGGACTTTGAGACCCTGATGCAGCGGATGGAGTGCCTGACGCCGGACGAGACGGCGCGAAACATGATGATCTCGCTGAGCCTGGAGGAGCAGTCCGGCCCTGCCGACGGGGCCGCCGCAAAGCTGGTTTCCCGGGTGCTGGCGCTGACGATCCCCACGGAGAGCCGCCTGGCTCTGCTGGAGATCCACCAGAATTACCGGACTCTGCTGCCGGAGATCGCAGCCTGTCTGCGCCCGGCCATAGCGGCGCTGGAGACGGAGTCCGGCCGCATTCAGGAGATCATAGAGGCCTTCTGCCGGGAGGTGGAGGGCCTGGGGACGGAGAGCTATCTCCGGGAGACCTCCAGCCTGGCCATCACGCCGGAGGTGCAGTATCACCTGATCCCCTTTCTGATGGGACCGGATACCAACCTCTCCATGGAGCAGGAGGACGGCAGCGTGCTGATCTGCTGCGGAGTCCTGCGGCTGTCGCTGCGGCGCACCCTGGCGGAAAACAGCAGCGCCTCCCAGGTATATGACGCCATCCGGATCATCGGGGACAAGACACGGTTTGACATTCTCTGTTATCTGAGGGATCATCCGGCGGTCTACGGTCAGCAGCTGTGCAGCCATTTCGGCCTGGCCCGCAACACCATTCACCACCATATGAGCAAGCTGGTGAATGCGGGGCTTGTTACCTGCCTGGTGGAGGGAAACCGTATTTATTACACCACGGACCGGGAGCACCTCTCCTATTTGCTGAACCAGCAGCGGCAGCTGCTGATCGGCGGAGAGGATACGGAGCAGCAGGAAAAATAAAACCGGTAGGAATGCCGCCGACGCAGGGTTTGCCGCGCCGGCGGCATTTTTTTTGCAGGGTAAACACATGGCCGCACCTGTAGGCGCGGCCATGTGTTTACCAGCGCCGCTTTTTCTTTTCGCCCTCCCGGCGCTGGAAGGGCTTGTCGATGAGGATGATGTCCTCTCCGAACCGCTGGACGCAGTCCCAGGGGATGTAATAATCCTCGCCCCGGCCGAACAGACCGAAGAACCGGCAGGGGCCAAAGACGATCAGGGCCTTGACGGTCCCCTCCGGGATGCAGAGCTCCAGGTCTCCCACGCAGCCCAGACGGCTGCCGTCGCAGATGTTGATGACCTCCTTGCGGCGCAGCTGTGAAAATCGGCACATCATGGTCTCCACCTCAGCTCCAGCCTATGCGCCTTCCGGCGCGTCCTATGCCATCAGATCACCGCGTCCACGGGAATGCCGCCGCCCGCGGCCGCCGTGAACCGGCGGGTGACAAAACTGTTAGATCATCTTTAAGGAATCTTAAAGGTTCCCCCCTTGTTTCTTTAACTGTTTTTCTTTATACTGAATTTTGTGAACAGGGACAGCTGATCGGAAGCTGTATCGACAAAAAAAGAGCCGCTCTTGACAGGAAGCAGCAGATCATATATACTAAGTGTATCAATCATCTTGATACAGTTGCGCCTGTGCGCACAGAGAAAGGAAAGCGCCTATGGAGACGTTAAAGACCATCAATTTTATCATAGCGGTTATTTTCTTCGTCTGCTATACCTATCAGTTTTTGTATATCCCGGTGCCCTGGCTGCGGAAGGAGAAGCCCCACGGCCCGGCCAAGGCCAACCGGTACGCCGTTCTGATCTGCGCCCGGAACGAGCAGCGGGTCATCGGCGACCTGATCGCCAGCCTTCGGGGGCAGACATATGACCAGAGCCTGCTGTCCATTTTCGTGCTGGCGGACAACTGCACCGACGACACGGCCATGGTGGCCCGGGTGGCCGGGGCCCATGTGTATGAGCGGTTCAACCAGGTGCGGGTGGGTAAGGGCTACGCCCTGCAGGAGCTGCTGGAGCATCTGGAGCAGGATTATCCCCGGGGCTTTGACGGATACTTCGTGTTTGACGCGGACAATATTCTGGCTCCCAACTATGTGGAGGCCATGAACCGGACGTTTTCCGACGGACACGAGATCGTCACCAGCTTCCGCAACAGCAAGAATTACGGCGACAACTGGATCAGCGCCGGTTATGCCCTGTGGTTCCTGCGGGAGAGCCGGTATCTCAATCACGCCCGGTTCCTGCTGGGCACCAGCTGCGCCGTGTCCGGCACCGGGTTCCTGTTCAGCCGACAGGTGCTGGAGGAGACGGGGCCCTGGCCCTTCCACCTGCTGACGGAGGACATCCAGTTCTCCGTGGACCAGGTGACCCGGGGACGGAAGATCGCCTTCTGCCCCGACGCGGTGCTGTATGACGAGCAGCCCACCACCTTCCGCCAGTCCTGGAACCAGAGGCTGCGGTGGTCCAAGGGGTATTTGCAGGTATTCCGGGGCTACGGCGCCAAGCTGCTGCGGGGCGCGGCCGGGGGGAGCTTCTCCTGCTACGACATGGCGGCGGCCATTATGCCGGCCTTTGTCCTGTCGGCGGCCATCGTGTGCAATGTGACGGCGGCGGTGCTGGGAGCCATTCGGGGGGCGGATCTGACCATTGCCCTGTGGTCTGTGGGGCAGATGCTGCTGAACATGTATCTGACGCTGTTTATCCTGGGGGCCATCACCACCGTTACCGAGTGGCGGCGGATCCATACCAAGGCGGTGAAAAAGGTGATCTACGCCTTCACCTTCCCGCTGTTTATGTTTACATACATTCCCATCTCCTTCGCGGCGTTCTTCTGCAAGGGGGAGTGGAAGCCCATTGAGCACCGGGTCAGCGCGGCAAGCCTGCGGGGCCGGGGCCGGGAGGAGCTGCTGCCCTTCTGACGGAGCGGCCTGAGAGAATGGAGAGGCGAACACCATGTACAACATTCTGGTCTGTGACGACGAAAAGGATATCGTATCGGCGCTGCATATTTATCTCAGTGCCGAGGGCTATCGGGTGCTGACGGCCTTTGACGGGCTGGAGGCCCTGCGGCTGCTGGACCGGGAGGAGGTACACCTGGTGCTGCTGGATGTGATGATGCCGGTGATGGATGGCTGGGCGGTGTGCCGGGCCATTCGGGCCGAGTCCAAGACCCCGGCATGACCCTGCTGCGGCAGAGCCGGAATCTGCCGGTGATCCTGCTGACGGCCAAATCCGAGGACACGGACAAGGTGCTGGGGCTGAATATGGGAGCCGACGACTATGTTACCAAGCCCTTTAACCCCGTGGAGCTGCTGGCCCGGGTCCGGTCCCAGCTGCGGCGGTATATGACTCTGGGCGGCGGCCATGTGGCCCCCACCGCCGTGACCATCGGCGGAGTCAGCCTGGACGACAATGCCAAGACCGTCACCGTGGACGGGGACACCGTGAACCTGACGCCCCTGGAATACGACATTCTGCGGCTGCTGATGCAGCATCCGGGGAAGGTGTTCTCGCCCCACGAGATCTATCGCCGGGTGTGGCATGAGGACCCGGCGGCGGACAATCCCGTGGCCGTCCACGTGCGGCACATCCGGGAGAAGATCGAGATCAACCCCGCAGAGCCCCGGTATCTGAAGGTGGTGTGGGGCAAGGGGTACAAAATGGAGGGGGCGGCGCAATGAAAAAGCTGCTGGAAAAGCCGTGGGCCAAGGCCCTGGCCTTTCTGCTGACCCTGCTGCCGGGCACGGCGGCGGTGTATGGCGGCGTCGAGCTGGTATACATATATGTCTATAACATGCATACGGACAGGCGCCTGGATATGCTGTGGGCCGTGACGGCGGTGTGCGCCGTGGCGGCTGCGGCATCCCTGGTGTTCTCCCTGTCGGCGGCGGGACACTGGCCGGGCCATGAGGGCATCCATCTGACCTGGGTGGAGAAGATCCCGGTGGACCTGTTTGTGCTGGGACTGACCTGCGTGTGGTACATCTATCTGGACGCCGTGTACTATCCATCCGCCACGCTGGGCCTGGCGGTATTTGTGGCGCTGGCGTATCTGTTCGTGCTGGAGTTTACGGCCCGGTGCAAGGCCGGGACCGTGCTCAGCGACCTGCTGGCGCTGCGGCTGCTGCGGCTTTTCAGCCGGGGGGCCGTGTGGACCTGGCGGCACCTGCGGCGGCTGTTTCTGGGCCTGCCTCTGGCGTGGAAAACGGCGGCGGTGCTGCTGGCTGTTATGGCGGCGGACCTGCTGATCTTCGCCTATGGCATGGACGGGGGGCAGGCGGCGCTGTATGTGACGCTGCACCTGGTGCTGCTGGGGGCGGCTATCTGGCAGGTGCTGGCCCTGCGGCAATTGCAGCGGGGAGGCGAGAAGCTGGCGGAGGGGGACTTTTCCCACCCCGTGACCCTGAGCCGGGGGGCGCTGCCGGAGCTGAAGCGCCATGCGGAGAACCTGAACTCCGTGCAGGCGGGCATTCAGCGGGCTGTGGAGGAGAAAATGAAGTCCGAGCGGCTGAAAACCCAGTTGATCACCAACGTGTCCCACGATATCAAGACGCCGCTGACGTCCATCGTCAGCTATGTGGACCTGCTGAAAAAGGAGGAGATGCCCTCCGACGCGGCGCGGGAGTATCTGGCGGTGCTGGACCGGCAGTCCCAGCGGCTGCGGAAGCTGACGGAGGACCTGGTGGAGGCGTCCAAGGCATCCACGGGGAATATACCGGTATCGCCGGCCCCTACGGACCTGAACGTGCTGCTGAGCCAGGTGTGCGGCGAGTATCAGCAGCGGCTGGAGGACCAGGTGCTGGAGCCGGTGCTGGCTCTGTGCCAGCCGGGGCCGGTGGCCATGGCCGACGGGCGGCTGCTGTGGCGGGTGCTGGACAACCTGATGAGCAACATCTGCAAGTACGCCATGCCCGGGACAAGGGTGTATCTGTCCACGGAGGCGGGAGAGGACGGCGTGCGGATGGTGGTGAAGAATATCTCGCGGTATCCGCTGAATATCTCCGCCGACGAGCTGACGGAGCGGTTCGTCCGGGGGGACAGCTCCCGATCCACCGAGGGCAGCGGGCTGGGGCTGTCCATCGCCACCAGCCTGACCGCCATCCAGGGCGGCGACTTCCGACTGACCATCGACGGCGACCTGTTCAAGGTGACGCTGACGCTGCCCCGGGCGGAGCAGGAGGAAAAACGGGAATAACGGCGCATGAAAATACCCTCCGGCGGAGTGAAAACCGCCGGAGGGTGATTTTTATGTGTTGGCACAGCGGGACAGAAACTGCCGGGTGCGCTCCATCCGGGGATGGTCCATGACCTGACGGGGGTCCCCCTGCTCCACGATGACGCCGCCGTCCATGAAGATCAGCCGGTCCGCCACGTCCCGGGCGAAGGCCATCTCGTGGGTCACCACGATCATGGTGGTGCGGCGGCCGGCCAGCTGGCGGATGACCCGCAGCACCTCGCCGGTAAGCTCCGGGTCCAGGGCGGAGGTGGGCTCGTCGAAGCACAGCACGTCCGGCTCCATGCACAGGGCCCGGGCGATGGCCACACGCTGCTTCTGGCCGCCGGAGAGCTGATGAGGGTAGTGCCCGGCCCGGTCTGACAGGCCCATCTGGTCCAGCAGGTCCAGCCCCCGGTCCCGGATGTCCTGCTCCGTCTCGCCGTCCCGCCGGGCCAGCCGCCGGGCCAGGGTCACATTTTCCAGGGCTGTGTACTGGGGGAACAGGTTGAAGTCCTGAAAGACCAGGCCGAAGTGCAGCCGCTTCCGGCGCAGGTCCCGCTCCCGGTCCGGAGGCCGGGACGCATCCAGCAGGGGCTCTCCCCGCAGGGAAATGACACCGCCGTCGGGGCGCTCTAAAAAGTTCAGGCACCGCAGCAGGGTGGTTTTGCCGCTGCCGGAGGAGCCGATGACGGACAGCGTTTCACCCTCCGGCAGCTGGAAGCTCACATCCCGCAGCACCCGGGTGCCGCCGAAGGCTTTCTCCAGGTTCTCGACGCTTAAATATGCCATGGCGGCCTCCTTTACCGGAAATAGCTGAGACGGCGCTCCAGATACCGGAACAGCAGCGTCAGCAGCCCCACGAACAGCAGATAATATATCCCTGTATAGAACAGGGGCCAGGTGATCCCGGCGGACTTCACATAGTCCTCGCCGGCCTTGGTCAGTTCCACAATGGCGATGATCCGGGCCAGGGAGGTGTCCTTTACCAGGGTGATGATCTCATTGGACATGGGGGGCAGGATCCGCTTGACCACC
>OHRU01000787.1_pt1 | contig 11890 bp, 14 predicted proteins | sample 1578491 | NCBI WGS metagenome assembly OHRU01 (sample SAMEA3879565, study PRJEB24766) | human gut metagenome | biome: human-associated habitat; feature: feces | place: USA | collected 1985/1987 | reverse complement strand
CTACTGCAACAACCGCCTGACCGTCGCTTATAATCCAAACGCACCCGCCCCGAAAAAGTGGCTGCAATTCCTTTCCGAACTGCTGCAACCGGAGGATATTCCCACCTTGCAGATGACGATATGGACATGAGCGCCCTGCCCAAGACCAACTATATCAAATCTATCGTCACGTCCGAGTGCAAAATGGACATGGAGCGTAAGGGTGTTCAGAGCTACCAAAGCCAGCTCTATGTCCGGTTCCTCTGCTTCGGCAACGGTGCGCTGACCGCCCTGCACGACAAGTCCGACGGTTTCTTTCGCCGCCAGATCGTGCAGAGCGGACGATCCGTTTCTGGTAGACAAGCTGCTGCGGGAAAAAGAGGGCATCTTCCTCTGGTGTCTGGAGGGACTGCACCGGCTGATCCGGAACAACTATCAGTTCAGCATTTCGGGCAAGGCAAGAGAGAACATGGAGACGGTCAAGCGCAGCACCAACAATGTCCATGTCGGCGGTAAACGGGTGCGGGGATTTGTGGGCATTGAGGTGGTCAATCCGCTGCCGTGCTAAAAAATGAGAACCGGACTTCAAAATTGCCGTACACGCCGTACACTCTGTACGGCTGTTTTTGATTCCGTTCTCAAAAAGCAGTTTTACTTGTGCGCACCGTGAAGCATTTCACGGTAGAGTGTAAAATCTGCCGTCGAATCGGCAGCTGGCACGCAAAACAGGCGTACAGCAACGTACAGAAGGCGGGCTTGCCGTACCAAGCCGTACACCGGCGGCTCGATTTTGCTGTTCCAAAATCAATGCTTGTGAAATCCGTGAAGATTTTTGCCGCAGGTCGAACGCACTGCACCATCCGGTGATTTACCGGAGCGTGAAGCCGATGCACCGAAATGTGGTATATCCCACCGTTCCGCATGACCTCACGCAGAACAGTGAAGCCGGTAGGGTGCTGTTACGAACAGAGCATCACGGATGGAAATTTGAGCGGATTTGCCATGCGGCAGATTTTTCACTCGAAAATGCACCGGGATCACCGATAAGAAAACCAATTACACGAAAAATGGAGGTAAAAGTTGATGAAATCCAATCTGAGAAATGAGATCAAGTCGTACATCGTCCGTCAGGGCATGACCATGCAGGAGGTGGTCGATCTGCTGCGGGACGAACACGGCTGGTCTGACAGCGTATCCAACCTGTCCAACAAGCTCCAGCGGGAGTCCTTGCGCTATGTCGAAGCCGTCCAGCTTGCCGATGCGCTGGGCTATGAGATCGTCTGGCAACGGAGAAAGTGAGGAGGGATTTTTATGACAGCGGCAGAGAAGAAATTGTTGCAGGCACAGCACCGGTTAGAGGAAGCGCAGGCACGGAATCGGGTCAAGGACCGCAAAGTGAGAACGCGCAGGCTCATTCGGGAGGGCGCAATTCTGGAAAAAGTGCTGCCGGGGGTACGGACGATGGAGCTGCCTGCACTGGAGGGGTATCTTTCACGGAAGCTGGGAAAACAAATCTAAATTTCAGATGGGAGGTCTCCGGGAACCGGGGGCCTTCCTCTCTTTTCTCCCGAAGGGCGCACTTACTCACCACCGCGTCGGCACAAACTCCATATCCTTCGCCCCGCCGCAAGCGGCAGGTCTCATCCATTCCGTTGTGCCTCCTTTTCCCACAAAGTCAACGACTTTGTGGGAGCCCTTTTGCGGCGGTGGTACTTGCCGTTGGCAAGCCGTGTACTCTGCGAGGCGGATGCGACTGCTGCGGCAGCCTCCAGACAATGCCACAGCACCTGCGGGGGCGCTGCTGTCATCGTCTGCGCAGACGGCAAATTCCCTGCGACAAGCACAGAGAATTGGGGGTAGAAATTCTCTACCTCTGTTGCCGCCTGCCCGCACAAACCTGCCACCGGCAGCTTTGTTTGCGGCTATGACCCGATGCTCGACTTCGGGTCATTTTCTCTTTTACGAAAGAGAAACAGAAAAAGAAAGAACGAGGTGAACAAGATATGGCGATTTATCATCTGGAAGCGAAGGTGGTCAGCCGGGGCGCAGGCCGCTCCGCCGTGGCCGCTTCCTCTTATCTGAGTTGTTCCCGCCTCTACAACGATTACGACGGGATACAGCATGACTACACGAAAAAACAGGGCCTTGTCTGGCAGCAGGTTTTCCTGCCGGAATACGCCCCACAGGAATGGCAAGACAGAGAAAAGCTCTGGAACGCTGTGGAAGAAATCGAGACAGCAAAAGACAGCAGGCTTGCCCGTGAGTTCGTCGTGGCGCTGCCCATAGAGCTGAGTCGGGAACAGCAAATCGAGCTGCTGCAAGAATTTATCCGGGAGCAGTTCGTATCAGATGGGATGTGCGCCGACGCTGCCATCCATGACACCGACGGTCACAATCCGCATGCCCACATTCTCTTGACGGTGCGTCCGCTGGACGAGCAGGGCAAGTGGCAGTACAAGACCGAGAAGGAATATCTCTGCATGAAAAACGGCGAGGAACGCGGCTTCACTGCTGCTGAGTTCAGGGCAGCACAGAACGGGGGCTGGGAGAAGCAATATCCCTACAAGGTCGGCAAAAAGAAGGTGTATATGACACCGTCTGCCGCAGATGCGCAGGGGCTTGTCCGGGCTGACAAGCATCCCAAAAGCACCCGTTACGGCAGGCAGAATCCCATCTCCGAGCGCTGGAACAGCGAGGAGCAGCTTGTGGAATGGCGCAAGGAATGGGCAGATGTGACCAACCGCTATCTGGAACGAGCCGGGCGAGAGGAACGCATTGACCACCGCAGCAACGCCGCACGGGGTATTGACGAGATTCCCACCATCCACGAGGGCGTAACAGCGCAGGCGTTGGAGCGAAAAGGCATGATTGCTGACCGCTGCGAGATCAACCGGCAGATCAAGGCGGACAACGTCCTGCTGCGGGAGTTAAAAGCTGCGGTCAAGAAGCTGGGGCAGGCGGTAAAGAATACAATCCCGGTTATTGCCGAGGCGATGGAAAAGCTGTTGGCGAATATGATTGTTTTTCACTATCAGCTGCGGCGTATCGGCCTGGGCAAGCAGCGCATGAAAGAGTATATCCATGCCGTTCAGCCGGAGCTGGAGCGTTACACCGGTCTGGTGCAGCAGATCAAGGAAAAGAGCAAGGAGCGCAAATCGCTGGTTGCAGAGAAAAAGGAATTGCCAGTATATCGGGTGAAACGACACAAGGCGCTGGCTGTCCGCATTGCAGAATTAACGGAAGATTTAGAGGAACTGCGTTCTGAAAAGGCGCTCCTTTTGCAAAAATTTGAGTATGCAGAGGATGCGGGCACATAGGCGTTCCGTAAGGATATTGCTATTATGGAGGCTGGCCTGAAAAAGCTGGAGGCGCAGGAGCAAGAATATGCTACCGAGTTAGATAAAGCACTGGCTGAATATGCCGATCTGAAAGCGCAGGCTGCGGATTTTGATCCGGTGGAGCTGTACAAAGCGCGGAATGCAATCCGTCCTGTGCAGGAAAAGACAGCAGAAAAGCAGTTAGAGGGGCCTTTGCAGAAGAAGCCTTCGCTCAGTCTGCTGCTTAGCGCCAAGCAGGAAACATCCTGGCTGCTCAAAGAGGACGCAGAAGAACGGCAGGTACGGCAGATGGTTATGCAGCGGCAGGCAGCACAGCAGAAAAGCCCACTGCGCAGCGTATGAAAAAAGAACGACTTTGAGCGGTAGAAGATGAAAAAACATCCCCCGGGGAGGCTTCCGGCAGAGCGTCTCATCTGCTATAGTATGCTCATCGGTTCATACACGCATTTCCGCCCGGACCCAACGCAAGGGTGCAGCGTTTCTTGGGGAAGAAAACGCTGCGTCTTTGTGTAGGACGAAGATGCAAAGCAATGCCGCTTCGGAGGGACACTTGGAAACACCTATTTTACAGTATACCGGCGGCGTGATCGCCGCAAAACTGGATCGCACGGAAAAAGAACTGGTCCACGAAGTATCCTTCCATATTTCCTGTGGGGAAAGTCTGACCCTCATTGGCGAGACCGGATCCGGCAAGACGTTGATCGCACAGTCTATTATGGGGGTGCTGCCTGGAAATGTGAAACTGGTTTCCGGTGAAATCTTATTTTGTGGGAAGGCTTTGGCGAAGGACAAAAAGCTCCGGTCCATGCTGGGTCGGGAGATCGTATATATCCCGCAGAACGGGCATGAATTTCTTGACCCGTCCAGAAGCATCCGCCGCCAGATGTTTGACAGCATTGAGAAACTGGACGTTGCGGCTCCTCAGCGATATGCCTTTGCCTGTGAAAAGCTGGCACAGGTGGGGTTTACACAGCCCAAAGCCATTCTGGAACAGTATCCCTTCCAACTGTCCGGCGGTATGGCCCAGCGGGTAACCATTGCGCTGGCACTTTGCTCCAGGGCAAAGCTGCTGATCGCGGATGAGCCTACTAACGGTTTGGATCAGGACAGCAAACAGCAGACGCTGTCTCTTTTGAATGATTTGTTCCCGGATGCGGCAAAGCTGATCATCACCCACGATATTTCCGTTGCAGCGACCTGTGACCGTATCCTTGTTCTGTGTGGCGGGAGAATGTTGGAAACAGGCATTTCATCTGAGGTGCTTACGGCTCCTTATCATCCCTATACCAAAGCGCTGCTGGGTGCGTTGGTAGAGAACGGTATGCGGGAGACACCCGCCTTACGAACAGAAACAGGCTTTTGTCCATTCTACCGCCGCTGTCCTTCGGCAAGGGAGCGGTGCCGCACCGAGATGCCACCGAGAAAAAACAATAGTCGAGAATGGTGGTGCTGCGCGGAATGATCTCCATTCAACATGTTGATAAAGCATTCAACGGAAATCCCGTTCTTCAGGATGTTTCTTTTGATATTCCAGACGGTCAGATCTTCGGTGTTTTCGGGAAGAGCGGAATCGGTAAATCCACGCTTGCCAAAGTGCTTTGCGGCATCTGTCCACCGGATGCGGGCACAATCACGCTGGATGATCAGATACTTGTTTCAGCAGACCAGCCGTATGACCGCAGACTTGGTATCCACATTCAAATGGTTTACCAGCAGCCTTACGCCACATTAGACCCCGCTCAGAAGATCGGGGCCGGTTTCATAGAACTGATACGCTATCACCGTTTCAGTCCTAAAGGCGAGGAGTTGTCATTAACAAAAGAAATGCTGGACAAGGTTGGCCTTGCACCTCAGATCCTTGCCCACCTGCCACACCAGATCTCCGGCGGCGAGGCACAGAGAGTCGCTATCGCCCGGTGTCTGTTATTCCGGCCAAAACTGCTGATTTTAGATGAAGCCACATCCATGCTGGACGTATCCACGCAGGCCAATGTGCTGGGGATGGTGCGGCGGCAGATGCGGGAAAGCGGAGGCAGTATCCTGCTTATCAGCCATGATGAGGCTCTGGTGAAATTACTTTGCGATCAAATCTATGTATTTGACAATAAAAACTCACGACAGAAGGAGAAAAACCAATGATGAAAAAAGTCACAGCCCTGCTGCTGGCTATGCTGATGGTGTTTACCATGGCAGCCTGCGGTGAGCAGCCGGACACGACAGATGAACCGTCTGCCAAGATCGAGAGTATTACGGTCGGCACGACTGCTGCCATTGAAACGGCAACCTTTGGCGAATACAATTTTGATATGCTGGCCAGCGGTGTATCCGAATTGCCTCTGGTCTATCAGGATACTAAGGGCGAATACCATCCGCTGTTGGCAACCTACGCTACCGAGGATGCCACTACCTGGACATATACCATTCAGGACGGCATGACGTGGTCCGACGGCGAGAGCGTTACTGCCGAGGACATCCTTTTTACGCTCCAGTACGATCAGGCCAACGGAAGTGCCAACTTTGAGCCGCAGACTGACGAAGAGGGAAAAATCACAGAAGCCAAGTACACCGGCTACACTATCTCCGACGATAAGATGAGCATTTCTCTGACGCTGACGTCTCCCAACGTCCGTGAACTGAGCAATATGACGTCCTTCCGCGTGATGCCCAAGCATGTTTATGAGGGCAAGGACACCGTCACCGACGAGGAAGCTCGGATCACCTGCGGCCCTTATGTGCTGGAGTCCTTCAATAAGGAAGCGGGCACCATCACATTCGTTGTGAACGAAAAGTATCCCCAGCGGCCCAATGTGGAAAAGATCGTCTATCAGCTTTTTGGAAATGAGGATACCATGTATCTGGCGCTCCAGCAGGGCGACATCGACATGGTCTGGGCCTACTCCGCCGGTGTGGCAGGAACGTATCAGGATGTGCTGGCCGGTGATGCCAACGTCTCTTTGATCAATGTGGCCGCAGCAAACGCGCCCGCCGTGCTGGCATTCAACAACGCAAAGGGTTTGTTCTCCAACGAGGATCTGCGTCAGGCGGTCTCCTACGCGCTGGACTATGATGCCTTCAAGACGTATTTCGGCAGCGCCTATGCCGAGATCCCCAACCGGGGCTTTGTACCCGCCACCACAGTCGGCTATAAGGAAACCGAAAAGCTGACTACTGATGCGTCCAAAGCAGATACATACATGAAAGCGGCCGGTTATGCTGAAAAGAATGCCGATGGCTTCTTTGTGAACGCAGATGGTCAGGTCGCCGCTTTCACACTGACGGTCAACGCCGCCAAGGAGACCCATGTGGGCTACGCGGAAATGGTCAAGACCCAGTTGGAGTCCTTTGGTATTCAGGTAAATCTGGATACGGTGGACAAAGATGCCTACAATGCAAAGACCAGCAATAAATTCTCTGAGAACAATATCACCATGGAGGCGGCCATCTATGGCTACACCGCTGCCGGTATGGGTATGGGGAACGGCCTTGGTTCCATTTATGTGGACGGCAGCCACGCCGTACAGGGCGGCTGCCAGGTATTTGACGAGGAGTTTTCCACAATCCTCAGCGAGATGAAGGCTGCCAAGACCATTGAAGAATATTATGAGGCTGCAGCAAAGCTCCAGGACTACTACGCATCCCATATGCCGCTGATTGCTCTGTACTGGGACAACATGATGCTGGCCTATTCCTCTGCGCTGGACAACGTGACCGTTGACGCTGTGTTCGGGCTGAACAACGTCAACAACTGGTTCAGCATCACCAAGAAATAATCATTTTAACGCAGGAGGCACACCGGTGAAAAAGTATCGAAAGAATCTGATCCTTGCACTGGTGTGCTTCCTGATCGTTATTGTTCTGAACTTTTTTCTACCCCGGCTTTTACCGGGGAATCCTATCGCCTATCTCACCGGCTTTTCCGAGGAGGATATGACCCCTGCGCAGGTAGCTTACTACCGGCAGGCCCTCCATCTGGACGAGCCGGTATTCGCGCAGTTTGGGCACTATCTGCGCTCGCTTTTTGACGGAACACTTGGCTACTCCTACAAGAAAGAAACCACAGTTTCTGCCCTCATTGGGCAGCGGCTGGGATACACCTTGCAGATTACGCTGCCCGCCGTGCTGCTCAGCACGGCGCTGGGACTTTTGTGGGGACTGCACTGCGGCTACAAAAAGGGCAGCGCCTTAGATAAACTGTCAACGACATTCCAGATCATCGTCAATACGATGCCTACGTTTCTGATCGCATTGGTGCTGATGATCCTGTTCTGCTTCCGGCAGCGGTGGTTTCCCTATACCGGGTTGAACAGTGCCGGGGGCGTTCCGGGAACGGCCGGGTACTTCTGGGACCGAATCCATCATCTGATTCTCCCGGTGCTGACGCTGACCATCGCCGCCGCCCCGTCTCGTTATCTGCTGATGCGCAATACCGTCAGTCAGGTGACGGAGGAGAAGTATGTGCTTTACGCGAAGGAACGGGGGTTGTCCGATCACAAGATCAAATTCGGGTATATTCTGAAAAACATCGCCCAACCCTTCATCACCATGGTGGGCATGAGCGTCAGTACCTGTATCGGCGGCTCTTTGGTGGTGGAAAACATCTTTTCCATCGGCGGCATGGGGAGCCTGCTCTCTGACGCAGTGTATTCGCTGGATTATCCGCTGATGCAGGGAATCCTCTTTGTGACAACAGCCGTCATGACCATCTCCATTGTTGTGAGCGATGTGATCTGCATCCTTATTGACCCCAAGGTACGCTTCGGAGGTGGTCCGGCTTGAGAAAGCAGCATCTTCCACTTTTTCTTGGAATTGTGATTTTGATTCTTTTTCTGACCGCTGCATTGTTTCCTACTGCGTTTACAGCTTACGGCCAGAAGGAAACGTTCGGTCCGTGGCTTATACCGTCTGCGGAACATCTACTTGGCACCAATGCGCTGGGGTATGATATTTTTACGGAGCTGGTCTGCGGAACCCGGCAGACGCTGCTGGTGGGCGTATCCAGCAGTATTCTGACATTGCTTTTGGGGAGCGTGATCGGTACGCTGGCTGCCGGGAAAGGCCTTTTGGGCGGCCTATCCAATGGCATTATCAATGTTTTCGTGCTGCTTCCGAAGCTGGTGACCATGATCGTGCTGGCGACCTTTCTGGGAAGCTCCAGCCGGAACCTGATTCTGCTGATTGCTGCATTCAGCTGGGTAGGGACGGCCCGAAGCGTCAGAGCCAAGGTCATTCACCTGAACGCGCAGCCTTTTATTGAAAACTGCGTGATTCAGGGATACAGCCGGAGACATATCATTCTCCGCCATATTCTTCCGAACCTGTATGATGTATTGCTCTCCCGGTTCCTTTTGGGGGTCAACAGTTGTATTATGATGGAGTCTACCCTGAGCTTTTTGGGCTTTGGGGATCTTTATCATCCCACTTGGGGCACCATGATCAACTTTGCCTATAAGCGCGGCGCCTTTCTTCGGCAGGCCTATGCCTATCTTCTCTCGCCGGGCGTGTGCATCATGCTGCTCTCGCTGTCATTCTATCTCATCAGCCTGTATTTTGAACACCGACAGGCTGCCATTCAGGAAAAATAGGAGGTCATACGATGCAAAAGGAACTGGAATCTCTGTGGCAAAAATGCGTGGCATTCCATGGCCACGGCTGCGGCGGTCTTGCGGTCGGCTTCCGCGCCGTCCTGTATGCGTGGGAGCTGTTCGGGAGCGACCGGGCGTCCCAGGACGAGGAGATCGTGTGTATTGCCGAGACCGACGCCTGCGGCGTGGATGCCATTCAGGCGCTGCTGTCCTGTACCGTCGGAAAGGGCAATCTGCTTTTCAATCTACAGGGAAAGAATGCTTTTTCCTTTTATCGGCGTTCGGACGGAAAGTCCTTCCGCCTTGTTTTGCGCCCGACACCGGAGAAAACCAAGGAGGAGCGGCTGGCGTGGCTCATGGATGGGGATTTCCACGAGATGTTTGACGTGAAGGATGCCCCGGCACCGGTACCGGAGGCGGCCCGGATCTTCAAGACCGTTACCTGCTCCCTGTGCGGAGAACGATTTGCCGAGAGCTTTGCCCACCTTCAAAACGGTGAAATCGTCTGCTCCGCCTGTTATCGTCCGTATACAAGGGGGTTGTGATGGAATACCCGTTTGATGCTCTGCACGCCGGGATAGAAAGCCAGATTCTCAATCTTCCCGCCGGTATTCCCGATTCCCAGGCGGTCACACAGGCACAGGCTCTGCCGGACTCCATAGAAAAATTTCTGATCTTGGGGAAGGCTTTTTCCCGGCAGCTTCGTTACCGGGAGGCCATTGATGCCTATACGGAGGGCCTAAAATTGGAGCCAGAAAATCTGCCCTTGCTCCGACTACGGGCGGGACGGTATCTGACGACACTGCAAAGTAATTCCGCCATTGCTGATTTTGAAAAATGTCTGTCCTTGGGTGCGGAAAAGCTGGACAGTCTCTATCGGATCGGTTTGGCATATTACTATGTCGGGCGGTATGCACAGGCGATGGAGACTTTTGAGGACTGTATGCCTTTATGCGATGACGAAATGGGTATTGCGGTTCTTTACTGGCACACGCTGAGCGCTGCCCGGACAGAGAAGGCGTCGACACTTCTGAACAACTACCGCCCGGATATGGCGGTGGGTCATCATACTGCTTATGAAAAGGCCATACAGGTCTGGAGCGGTATAACGCCACTTTCGGCCATGCTGCAAATGCTGGAGAGGGAAGAAGACGATCTGGAATATGGCATTACATTGTACGGTCTGCTCTGGCATCCGGACTGCGCCGAAAAAGCGCGCCTTTCCAAAGTGCTTCTCCGCCGGGACGGTTTCTGGCCCAGCTTCGCCTATCTCGCTGCGTGGAAGGATTGGGCAAGAGTCTTATAATCTATGGACGCATCCTGTGCTATGCAAATGTATAGCACAGGATGCGTTCAATAATTTATGGTGAATCCACCCTTGACAAATCTCGTCTCAGGAGGATATGCTTTTGCGGTATGCACGGGAGCACCATTTCCCGAATCCCACATTTTTTGTGGATGATGGCGTGAGCGGTGTGACCTATGACCGCCCCGGTTTTCAAGCGATGCTTGCGGAAATTGAAGCGGAACGAGTGGCTGTCTGTATCACCAAAGACCTATCCCGCCTGGGTAGAAATTCCGCTCTGACAGGACTTTACACCAATTTCACCTTTCCGCAGTACGGTGTCCGCTATATTGCCATCAATGACAATTTCGATACCATTGATCCCAACAGCACCGATAACGATTTTGCGGGCATCAAAAACTGGTGCAACGAGTTTTATGCGCGAGATACCAGCCGCAAAATCCGCGCTGTCAATAAGGCAAAGGGTGAACGCGGCGTTCCTTTGACAACCAATGTTCCCTACGGCTATTTGAAAGACCCGGACAATCCCCGGCGCTGGAAGATCGACCCTGTTGCCGCCGATGTGGTGCGGCGTATTTTCTCCATGTGCATGGAGGGCAGAGGTCCAAAGCAGATTGCAAACCAACTGAAAGCGGACAAAGTATTGACACCGACTGCCTACAAAACCTTGCAGGGGATCAAAAGCCCCAATAAGAAACCGGAGGACCCGTATGGCTGGGGTGACAGCACAGTTGTCAGGATTCTGGAACGCCGGGAATACACAGGCTGCACCGTCAACTTCAAGACCTACACCAACTCCATTTGGGACAAGAAGCAACGAGAAAATCCCATTGAGAAACGAGCAATCTTTCCCAACACACACGAGCGCATTATTGACGATGCTGTATTTGAAAAGGTGCAGGAGATCCGCCAGCAGCGTCACCGAATGATCCGCACGGGAGGAAGCAGCATTTTCTCCGGACTTGTTTACTGTGCGGACTGCGGTTCCAAAATGCTGTACGGTTCATCCAACAACGGTGATCTTGATCAGGACTTTTTTGACTGCTCTCTGCACCGCAAAAGCAAAGAAAAGTGTAATGGGCATTTCATTCGCGTCAAAGTCTTGAAGTGGCCGGTTCTCAAGCACATTCAGGCGGTTATGGGGTATGTCCTGCGACACGAGGATTATTTCCGCACGATCATGGAGGAACAGCTCCGCGTGGAAAGCTGTGAACAAATCCGCATCCGCAGAAAGCGTCTGGAGAGCAACGAGCGGCGCATTGCTGAGCTGAAAAGGCTTTTCATCAAGATTTACGAGGACAACGCCAGCGGGCGGTTAACAGATGAACGCTATGATATGCTGAGCCAGACCTATGAAGCGGAGCAGAAGCAGTTGGAAGCGGAAGCGATCACCTTGCAGCAGGAAATTGAAGTACAGGAACGACAGAACGAAAACATTGAGAAGTTCATTCAGAAAGCGCACAAGTATGTGGGAATCGACGAGCTGGACGGCTACGCTCTGCGGGAACTGGTGTCCGCCATCTATGTGGACGCACCGGACAAGTCCAGCGGCAAACGGGTGCAGCACATCCATATCAGGTACGACGGGCTGGGCTTTATCCCTCTGAATGAGCTGATGAAAAAGGAAACGGCGTGACCAAAGTCACGCCGCCCCTTGAAAACACAAGGTTTTCACCATTTTTTGA
>OHRU01000764.1_pt1 | contig 12046 bp, 9 predicted proteins | sample 1578491 | NCBI WGS metagenome assembly OHRU01 (sample SAMEA3879565, study PRJEB24766) | human gut metagenome | biome: human-associated habitat; feature: feces | place: USA | collected 1985/1987 | reverse complement strand
AAAATATAATATTAAAATAGTTAAGTTGGCAGTAACTAGTGCAATAATTACGAAGATTGGGTTTCTAAACATAACAGGGGGAGTAACACCAATCAGTACATCTCTTACCATCCCTCCACCTACTGCAGTACATAGTGCAAGAATATTAATTCCAAATAAATCCATCTTCTTTTTACTAGCAACCATCACACCAGAAATTGCGAAAGCAATAGTGCCAACAATATCCATGATTAAATTAAATGTTGCATTCATATATACTCCAATAAAAAAGCAGCCCTAAGGCTGCTAATAGAATTAACCAAGTCTGTTATAGTATTCGACGATTAGCTGTTCGTTGATTTCCTGATTTAATTCAGATCTTTCAGGAAGTCTAGTGAACTTACCAGTTCTCTTTTCAGCATCTACTTCAACGAAGCCAGGAGTATGAGTCTGAGCTTCTAAAGCTGTCTTGATAACATCTAACTGCTGAGATCTTTCCTTAACAGTAATAACGTCACCAGGATTTACTCTACATGAAGGGATATCAGTCTTGATACCGTTTAATAAAATATGACCATGGTTTACTAACTGTCTAGCTGCTCTACGAGTTGTTGCAAATCCCATTCTATAAACTACGTTGTCTAATCTTGATTCAAGTAAGAATAAGAAGTTTGCACCAGTTACACCTTCCATCTTAGAAGCGCGGTCGAAAGTGTTGTGGAACTGCTTTTCGTTAATACCATACATATGTCTTACTTTCTGCTTTTCTGCTAACTGAAGACCATATTCAGTGCTCTTGTGTCTCTTCTGACCATGCTGACCTGGAGCATAAGGTCTCTTGTTTAATTCTTTTCCGTTTTCCAATACTGAGAAACCAAGTCTTCTAGACTTTTTCCAGATTGGGCCTGTATAACGTGCCATTGACGTTACCTCCTTATTGTTTTATTTGCATAAAACAATAACAATTCATAACTCACCCTGCGTATGTTCTTATTAAGCATTTCTCTTGCGGTAAGATACTTTGCATCCCTAAGTCAAGAACGTAGCTGCACGACTGTTATGTACCGCTATTCATTTTATTGCGAGTTTGATTATACTGAATAAAGTATAGAAAGTCAAATAAAACTTGATAAAAACAACATAAATTTATTTTGTTTTTTTGACTTCAGCTTCATATACTGACGCAGTATGAGAATCAAAGAGCACCCATTCTACTAATTCAAAATAATCAGGGTTATTCTCTATGAATTCATTTACACTCTTGACTGCAATCTTTGCAGCTTTATCAACAGGAAAATGATAAATACCTGTTGATATAGAAGGGAATGCGATTCTTTTGATACCATGATCCATTGCCAGCTTCATAGAGTTGTAGTAGCAGTGTGCAAGTAATTCTTCTTCGTTGTGATTTCCACCACACCAGATAGGACCTACAGTGTGAATTACATAATTACAAGGAAGATTATATGCTTTTGTGATTTTTGCTTCTCCTGTTTCACATCCATGAAGTGTCCTGCACTCCACCAGAAGTTCCGGTCCTGCTGCTCTGTGAATAGCACCATCTACACCGCCTCCACCAAGAAGTGAGTTATTTGCTGCATTTACAATTGCCTGCACATCTCTAATTTTTGTAATATCGCCTTTTACTGTCCTTATCATATCCTAATCACTCTCTATTCCCAAATTTATCCCATGGGAAGTGTTTAGGATCGTCTTCTGTTCCTTTGTGCTCTTTATCTATTATCCATTCTCCAACACTATTATTTTCCAATGGTTCTAATAGCCCTATGAGTTTGTCAAATTTTGTATTGGCCATCCTATTCACCTTCTTCCAATTTGCTTCTAAGTTCTTGCAAACTTTCTTCTATTTTATCGACATCAACAAAATGCAAATTTACTGTTGTTCCATCTCCACTCTCAAACCGGATTGGATAATGATTTCTCATTTCATCATTCACCGGGTATAATAGCCATATTTCAGGTGTATTATATTTCTTCGAGTATGCATACATCTGATACATATCCGCTTGTGAAATACCATAATTTACTCTTTCGTTATCAACAAGGCTTTTCCACTTAGTATCCAGAATTACTGTACGCTCTCCTCTTTTCATAACAATATCCGGCCTTAGCGCAAACTGTCGCCTTGGTTCTGTAAAAAGATAGTGTCCTTTGTCCTGGCTGGATACATCCCAACCTTCCGGACTCATCACCTTTTTCATCTGCTGTGCTACATAACTTTCATATACAGACTCCATTGGGAACAGCAACGCTCTTGATGCTGTGGAGCCGGAGAACGTCGTAAAGCTCTTATTCATCAGAAATACCTTAGACCACTGCATAAGCATCTCATAATCTTTTGTATTTCTATTAATAACCACCTGTGAAAAGTCCTTCGCATAATTTACCGAAGCATCCACCATTTCAAAAGCTGTTAGTAGCTGTCTTATTTCTTTTGAGTTTTCTGCACTTGTCGTCAATTTCTGTAACTTTGCGAGTGTTGCCTTTACAAGCCGGTTTTCTGCCCTATTGGGATGGAATTCTTCATAAGCTACGTAAAAGCGTTCCTTGTGGGCCAAATTCGCCCTCACCTGCTGATTTACCAGCAGTTTTCCTTTGTAATAACGCAAATTATCTTCCTGTCCAACATAATTTGACTTTATACCGCGTTTCACCAACTGTCTGACTTCCTGCAGATACATATTGATAAACAGCTCGTATAAATTCATCTGGTCTACTTTTAAAGAAGCATCGTTGAAAACCTTACTTGGAAAATCCTTCATGCTTCGGAGCATTCTAAGGAACACTCTCTTGGTTTGCACATTTCCTTCGTCTTCCGCTCCAAACGATATCTTTGGAAGTACCTGGATCTGGAAACCATTCTTCATTTGAATCAGACCAACGTAGTTCTTTATAGAGACTACTTCTCCAACATTACGTCGGTAGCCAATCTTCATAAAGTCTAACGCATCTGCACTATCCGCATCTCCGGTAAACTCATGGATAAACGCCACTAGATTATCGAATTCTTTCTGATTCAAATATTTGTATTTTTCATCATCTTTATAATCCGCATTGCAGATAATGGAGTCAAACTCTTTTACCTCAAACGGTTTACCCATGTTATCACCACGCTTTACAAAATTTCCTTATAACTATTGATATTGCCAAAGGCTACCTTATTGATTGAATATCTCTTTTCCGGAAGATCAATCACGTCTTCAACATTACCTTTGAAAATATTCTTTGCTACTACTTTCTCATCAATAATAAACTTCAAGCTATCATCACTCTTGGCATTATCGCCCAATACAAGCTGTATCTTCTGATAGTCCTCATAGAAGTATTCCTGTAATAATGGAATTACAGATTTTTCAAATATAGACTGCAGCTTTGAAAGTGATGCGTCATCCTTAAGTCCAGTAAAGAAGGCATGTCCAATCGTGTGCTCTCTATCATATAAGAATGTAATTCTTTCATTGATTTTATCAAGCATTGCTGCAACATCCAAATCCTCTACCTTATCCGCATGAATCTTTCTAAGTACATCTGAATCCGGCATCATTTCAATAAACTGGAATCTTCTCCGAAGCGCTGTATCCATCAAAGCTATGGATCTATCTGCGGTATTCATCGTTCCAAGTATGTACACGTTAGACGGCACACTAAATGGCTTTCCTGAATATGGAAGGATAGCAGATGCAGCTTCTTCCATTCCGGCGCGCTTGGTTGACTCAATCAGAGTAATCAGTTCTCCGAAAATTTTTGAAATGTTACCTCTGTTGATTTCATCAATGATAAACACATATGGTTTCTCATTCTTCTCTCCTGCATACCCACCATGCTTAGATACCAACTCCAGAAGCTCACTAATTCTAACTCTGTTAAGTTTTGTGATTTCAAAATTTGGCAGGTACTTACCACCATTCAGTTCACGAATATTTTCTACGATATCTGTTACAAGCCATTTTACCTTACGAGTCCATTTAAAGCTGGATCTCTGTTCATCATAAAATGGCTCACTATCCTCAATGATTCCGATTCCGTCAATATTAACATTTGCGCCATTATAGGAAACAACATAATCCCCAGGGCTCATCATATTAAACCATTTCTTATAACTGTCATCTACATTTTCATTTTCCCAGCTAAATCTTATGGTTCCCTCTTTGAAGCACTCTTCTTTAAGGTCATTTTTTCCTACGCCATTTAATCTTACAAACCATACTTGCGCATTGTGATCAATTTCCATATTTTCCGGTGTTCCGGCAATATCACAAAACTTTTTAAATACGCCTGATTCTATCGTATAGGATATATCTGTTGCCTCATCATCTACTACCGGCTTAATGCCCTCTATGAATTCTTCATAACCATATGACTGGTGGAATGTAGTAAACGCAATTCTTCCGGCTTCTTTTAATTCATTGTATCTTTTCATAACTGCGTCATAATCTGTAAGTTCATCTACAGACTTCTCATCGCAAATTGCAACAGCGTATGTAGCAGAATTATATGTTTTTCCTGTTCCAGGAGGTCCATATAATATTAAATTCTTATCAAACTCTTTATTTGCTTCTTTCATCTCCTGGAACACACCTCTTTCCTCTAACGCTTTGATTGCCTCCATCAAAGGCTCTCTCATTTTATAAGAAAATACACCATCGGCACTGTCTGCCAAATCTCGTCCATAGAACAAAACTGGCCAGTATTGATTTTCTCCTGTATCTCTTGCACATAACGGACAGTTTGTTTCCTTATGTACAGCCTTAGCAACATTGATTGCATTCGTGTTATAATGCGCGGCGCCATTTCCATATTTATTCGCTATCTGCTTGCAGGTTCCTATTCCACCCATCAAATACAAATAATGAAGGGTATCTAACCATGCGCTTTTTACAATATTCTCATCACCCAGAATTCTTTCATATTCTTCTGCAGTAATTCCTGGATCATATTCAGCAAGACTTGGATAATACTCTATCTTTTCAATTCCAAGTACATGGTCATAATATGGCAGTATAGCTGCTATGGCCTTAGTTATTTCTGTATGATAATAAGCGTTTGTTTCATCCGGCTTTCTATCAATGTACTTACATATTTGCACTTTCTTGAGCTTTCCAGATTCAACTTCCTGCTTTATTTCATCTTGCGTCTTATTCAAAATATCTGGAGTTCCCCACTCATTGCTACCAGAAACAGAAACATAAACTAGGCCTGCCGCCACATTAAGAGGAATGTCTAAATGTGAATGGTACTGTTTCATTATGTCTTTGTCATCACCATCATTTTTTATTTCCAAACTTACTCGATAACAAGTATCGCTGTTACGTTTTTCTACAAACACCGATACACTTACTGGATTATCCGCATATTTTCCGTATTTTAATGGTGCCCATAAATAGCGGCGTGTTTTTGTATTTGAACCATCCAGCCAAGACATAGACATGCATTTTTCTAACTTAAATCTAACAGCAAATGCTTCTGCCATCTTTTTCAACTCAGCTATAGCATTCTGTCCTTTTTTCTTTACTTCCAAAAGACGACTTACTTCTTCTGCTGCAAGCCCCGGTGCATCTGGCTTAGAATACGGAACATCTGTGTTATCTCGTAGATAATCCAGAACTCCTATGTAATCAATTTTACTATCATTTCCGATAATCGTTGGATACTGCTCTCTGACAAAATAGAACAGTTCTTCCATTGTTATTTTATTCCCATTCATAGTCAACTCATCCGCCATGTTGAGCCCTTCCGGGTGTGTTTTCTCCGGAAATTCATCCAGAAGACTTAATCTTCTCAATGAACTATTTTCTTCGGAATCTCCCCGGAGATAATTATTAGATGAGTTATCATTATCCGCGCAACACCACTGCGAACAACGAGCATTTGCCACACTGCTTTCCGCCAACTTTTGTGCACGCTGTATGATTGCTGTTTGTTTAAAATACATATCCTTTTTGCTACATACCGGATTACTATCAAACGATTCTGCTGAAAGCAATGCTGTCGCAATCCATACAGCTGTATTTACTGGATATCTGTGTTCAAATACACTTATTGATTCTAAATACTGTTTAACCGACTCTGGCATGCGTATTGGCCCTTGTGGTGACCTAAATCCATGTTTCATCAGTTCTTCCCTGGAATATTCATCACCCACGTACTCTTCAAGTAACTCTAATTCCATATAGCGGCCAGCCGTACCATCAAACTGGCCTGAAAGATCATATTCTCGATCATCAATATCCGATTCGTCAAGATCAGCCTTGTTTACTCTACATTTAAATTTAATTGCTTTTACATTTCCTGATACATAAATATAAACTATATCACCAGCCGTCATATTTGCCTTTTGTGCCCAATCCACTCTATGCAAATTATGAAATGCATCTACTACATTATATTGTTCTGGATTGCCTGATATAATCCACTCTGTTACTTTCGTCTGCTTCAAACATATCACCTCTATCCCCAAAAATGTATAAATATTCAATTTTTATTCTATCATATTTGTGCAGATTTTACATCCACATTCTTTTAAGCAAAAATGCCGACCAGAACATCTCTGCTCCAGCCGGCTCAATTTGCCCATTATATTTTTCTGTCTGCTTATCCTTATTTGCAATTATGCCCTTTATCGTGCTTCCTCAATATTCCTAAATTTATCCCATATGAAGCATATAAATATCTACTTTTTTATATTCAATATGAATCTACATTTAGGGAAGTTTGAGCATCCATAAAACTGTTTTCCTGCATTTTCCCCTTTATTTGCAGTTCTAAGCACCAGTTTCGAACCACATTTAGGACAAATCAATTTGTCATCATTTACACTCTGCTTATTATCAGGAGTTTCCTTTTTAGTATCTGCTGAATCAGAAAGCTCATTTTCCTTGACGAGTTCTTCATACTTAGCTGCATAATCTTTACGACTTTCAATATTCATGTCAAGAATTCCCTGTGCAATTGACATCATTTCTTTTTTAGTAGATGCAAAATCATTTGACGCAGCTATAATATTCTTCATATTTGAAACAAGCTGATCTGCTCTAATAACCTGACTTTTGATTTCTTTTGGAGCATATCGGTCATTTACGATTGTTTTAGGATTAGCTAATACTACTAATGATTTATAAGAGCTGTCAAAATTTCGTTTAATTGCAAGACTTGTGACAAGCCCTGCATTATCCAGTTTGGCCTCTTTTAAAACAGATAGATGCCTTTCACCCTGAGTAATTGGCGAATATATTCCTTCTTTCTGTTTCTTTGTTCCGTATGTAACAGTTCTGATAAATGCTCCTTTTGAATCAATATCTATATTTCCTACCAGATTCTTACACTCAATCAAAAATATAACCTTTGATGTAACTACGATAAAATCTATCTGTGCTCCTAATCCACTTTTAGTTTCTAAATAAATATCATGTAAGACTACCATATCCATATTGCTATGTTTAAGTTCAAACATTATATTATCTTCACCAGCTATGCCGGCCTTCGTGACTGCAATTTCTTTTTGTATTTTATCTTTTACATCCTTATTAGCTTTTGGAAGTAATGACTCAAGTTTATCTAAATGTTCTTTTGCGTCATTTGACTCCTTTAAAATAATAACTTCCGGTTTTGAAAAAATTCCCATATCAACAATCCTCTCTTTTTATTCCTATTAGATTTTCTGTGTGTATCTGCATCTGGGAAAATTTGAGCATCCAATAAATTCTCCATATTTTCCATTACGCCTCACAAGCTCTCCGCCACATCTGGGAATATTATACCATTAAACATTGAAAAAACTATGTTTACAATACTATCAATTCACTCAATCCGTCATAACAAGTCACGATTCCGGCAGCAACGCTCCCCTCAACGATTGTGCCATTATATGTTTAAAGTTTTATATGTATGCCATCGCTTAGTAATCTAAACCATAGTAATTCCAAGGCTTTCCACCAATTCTGCCCCGTGTTGCCCCAGTCTGTGAAGGTCTGCATTATCATAAAACTGGAGTGCCGTGGCAGATGAATAAAACTTTAATCACAAAATTTCCCCTTCATAATCTGATAAATACCGCGTAGTTTTGCTAGGTTTTGCAAGGTCTTTCGACCTTTAACACTTTCTGCTGAAAATGTATGTAAAAATGTAAATTGTAGCAAATCTACGCAATACACGGACGTCAATCGTAGTAAAAACGTAGTAGAACTACTCAATAATTACTACTCATACTTTTGCATTCTCCAGTCCTTATATATCCAATAGCATGCTGCTATTTCAAGTATACCCACATCTGGTCTTCCATCTCTATTTTCTTTTTCAAGTATGTGTTGAATTATGGCATTTTTGATTAATTTTTTTCTTTTATGTTCAACATTTTCATAACCACTTTTCTGAAACCATTCTTCAAATTGTTCAAATTCTTTTTTATTATCAAAAAACATTACTGGAATTTCGATTCCGCTTCTATTACAACAATAATTTCTACGATTAATTACTGAATTCAACTTTCCATTCATACTATCTTTCAAAAAATAGTAAAATAAACCTTTACCAATAATATACCGTATTTCGGGTTTAGGGATAATGCAACGTCCCATATCCATAAACCATAATTCAGATTCATATATTATAGTCGTAAGGTACTCAAATTTTAGTTCGGAATATAACATTCTCTCGTCGTCATAAAAATAGGCAAGTAACTCATAACCATCTTTATGTTGACCAGATACTATTTTATACTCTGGATGATTTATGTAGTACATGTAGTTAACAGTATCCCAATTACAATCAGACCACCCTTTAACATCACTCAAAATAAGATCAAATCTTTTTGAAGGACTTAAGTCATATCCAAAATGCTTTCTCCATAAATACTCTGTATGTTCAACACTTGCAGTACACTCCTTAGGAGTGTTTATATCGGCAGTTCTAGTATAAATAGCGCCAGCTCTCAATTTTTCTTTTGGGCTTGACTCATAATAGTCCTTTTGTAAATAATATGGTGTATGTTTACCTCTTCGAATTATCAAAATATCAAGCTCATTATTATCAATAACAATAGTTTGGAGTTTTATGTCTGGGATAAATCCTCCTGCAAAATTCTTATCCCTAAGAAATTTAATAAAATCTGCTGTTTTTAGTCTTTGCTTTTCTGTATTCTGTATTCCTTTTATTGTTCCATCATCGTTTGCACCATAAATCAGATATGCATCCCTATCCTCTAAATTATTTGCCATGCATATGATATCATGTAATTTATCTTCTTTTTTATTTTTATCTGGATAGTCCGATTTAAAATCCCAATATCCGCCCTCATAACCTAATTCTAGAAGACTCCTTATTTCACAAATTAAATCATCCATCAAATCACCTTCCTATACCTTGAATATCTTACTATGTTTATTCTTCTACTCCCAATAGAATCAAATCCTTTTTTAACGATTCAACAAAATTACTAAGAGCAATTTTTCTTGTAATATAATATACCCATAACAGTGGACACGCGAATTAGTGTAGTACCTACTTTTAGGACACCCTCACCATTTGTATCCCTGTTTATAAACACACCCCTAAGTAACACCTTTTTCTTGGACACCCTCTTCCAAATGTGATATTCTAATCACAGAAATGGAGGATTTCATGAGCAGAAAAATTTTTACTGAGGAACAACAACAGTTACTTCGTCAAAACCCTTATATCTACAGTGTTACTGATACAAGGATCAATCTTACTAAGGAATTCAAGGAGATATTTCTGGCAGAATATAAATCTGGTACTTCTCCAAGAAAAATCCTTGAAGATCACGGTTTTGACATTAGTATCATCGGAGAACGCCGCATATGGAGCATCTCCAATCACATCCGTACCGAATATAAAAAGTACGGCGAATTTCACGAAGGCTACAGGCCTCGTAGTGTACCAGCTGCTGATGCTTCCGATGACACCGGTTCAAAAAACAACTCAGATGCTGACAAAATCAAGCAACTGCAACAGGAAGTAGATTACCTGAAACAGGAAATGGAGTTCTAAAAAAAAATTTCCTCAATCAGAACTACAAGGAAGTAGGTGCATTGCTCATGAACGATTCTTCCTGTATTTTTGAAATAATCTACAATACCATGCAACAAAGTCATAACACCATGTCCATAAAAACACTTTGTGCTATGGCCGGAGTCTCCAGAAGCGGTTATTATGCATGGCTGAATGCCGCCCCGGCAAGAGCGCAGCGGGAACAGCAGGACAGAGAGGACTTTGAACAAATCCTTACTGCATATAAAATGCACGGTTATTCCAAAGGCGCAAAAGGCATCTATATGGCTCTTCTTCACATGGATCCACCCGTGGTTATGAATCTCAAAAAGATCCGGCGTCTGATGGATAAATTCAATCTGTCATGCCCTTATAGAGGTCCTAATCCTTACAGGCGGATGGCAAAAGCCTTTAAAACCAGCAGTGTCGCAGATAACCTGCTTCAACGTGAATTTGAAGCATATGGTCCACGGATCGTCCTGCTGACAGACATCACCTATCTGCCCTATAATGGCACATTTGCCTATTTATCTACTGTCCTGGATGCCTTTACTAAGCAGATACTGTCCTATGTGCTCAGTCCATCACTAGAGGTTGATTTCGTTCTGGAAACCATCAATAAACTGGTAGAATATCATGGAGTGTCCCTGCAGGCTGAAACCATCATCCATTCGGATCAGGGTTGTCATTATACAAGCCACAAATTTATCAATATCCTGTATGACAAAAAACTGCGCCAATCCATGTCACGCAAGGGAAACTGCTGGGACAACGCCCCACAGGAAAGTTTCTTCGGCCACATGAAAGACCATATCAAGCCTGAGCTTGCTGAATGTACATCATTTGCTGATGTTCAGGTCATCATTGATAACTACATTGATTATTACAACAACCGGCGGTATCAATGGCATCTTGCCAGGCTGTCGCCTAATGAATTCTACAAATTTGTTACTACTGGTAAATATCCTCTGGATATTCCGAATATTCCTGCCATGCCAGCCATAAAAAAGGATCCTAAAGAGCTTGGTGCATCGGCAGTTGATATAGATGATAATAAATAAACCAACTGAATATCACACTGGATGGGATGGTATGTCCATTTACGTGGATACCGAAAATGTCATGTGTCCACTTCTGTGGGGAACCAAACCAGGGAATGTCCAAAATCAAGGATATCACTTTAGTGTAGGTGTCTAAAAAATAGGCACTACACTAATTCAAAATGTCCTTGACAAAGGGGACAGTTTACAATCCGGGTTGTCCCACTTCATGCCATGCATAATCCATTCACCTGATTCGTTTCCCATAATATACCCTCTATATGAACACTATTACAGTAATACTACTCCCAACAGCAAGCTTATAAGCATAATAATGTATCCCATTATTAATGTCATTATCCAGCATGTATTGACAAAACTCATATTTTATGTTCCTGCCCCTCGATTTCCTTTTGAATCCATGTCATAATTACATCTACAAGATAATCCTGCTGCACCTGACTTAGTTCCTTGCCCGGCTGCATTTTATGCCACTTTCGGATGCACTCTCTGCAGCATGTAGCTGTTGCATGCTGAGCGATAAATACCGGATGACCCTTCATTGGTGTCTGCTTGCCATCATTTGCTATATATGCCGGAGCTTCTCTCTTTGCAATAAAATCCTTTGCATGTTGTCTGATTGTGTCCAACCCTTTTTCATTTATGTAATCAATATCTTTCTGCTTCAGATGGAAACTGCTTCGGAACCTGGAATTATCCAGCCGCTCAAATAACTGCCTGTACCATTCATCCTTAGTCATTAAAGCTTCACCACTCGTTTCATGAAAATCACCTATTATTACTATCTATCAATAATAGGATTATACCACCATTTACCCCTATTCAACAAATACAATACCATAGATTTTCTCAGACTTAAGATATTTCCCAGACTACAGTACATGTATTCATTTTTGACCTCCTTTTCCCTGGACTAAAAAAACGCCCAGACTAGATTTTTCGTAAATCTAATCTGAGCGTTTTATATCTCTCAGGTCTGA
>OHRU01000761.1_pt1 | contig 12056 bp, 10 predicted proteins | sample 1578491 | NCBI WGS metagenome assembly OHRU01 (sample SAMEA3879565, study PRJEB24766) | human gut metagenome | biome: human-associated habitat; feature: feces | place: USA | collected 1985/1987 | reverse complement strand
AAATCAAATAAGCATAACAATGGAACCATCTATATACAGTTTTTCACTTTGTACCGCACTGCCGTTGATGTTATTCTTCGGCTTTTATTTTCTGTTTGCAAAGACTCCTGAAAAGAAAATTTTCAAAAATTATCTCCGCTCCCGACAGATTATGGGCATAGCCATGCTGCTACTTTCGGCAAATTATTCGGTACATTTCTTTTTTGGTATCCGATTCAAGAATGCGGATTCTTCCATACTGATGAACATGTCCACTTACTTCCTATGCTATTCTCTATTCAGTTCGGCATTGATCATGTTGCTTGATCGTTTTTACATTACCAAACGGCGTGTGTGGACACATATCAGTTTATGGATTTTATTTTCAACGCTTTCCGGAGTTGTGTTGTTTCTGTTGCCATGCGGAATCATACAAGAAATCTCTTTATTGGCTTTAGCTGCCTGGCTCGTCGTTTTTGGAGTCGTTTTAGCTCGCAGAGTCATCGTTGCATATCGCAGAGCCATTCGAATTTTCAATGAAACTCAGGCGGATGATATAGGCGCATATATCAAATGGCTTTCCATATTCACTTATTGGGCTGTTATCTTCGGTGTCGGATGCGGATTGCTGACATTCCTGCCTGACGAATATATATATATCTGGGTGTTATCATCAATCCCGTTCTACAGTTATCTCTTTCTCTGTTATCAGAACTACCTGCTGTTCTATGAAGAGGTAGAAAATGCGTTTGAGCAGGATATACAATCTGAAGGAGAACTTCTGACAAATTCGGAAACTGAGCCCGAAATGGTTTCAGAGGAAGTTCCTGTGTCCTATACTGAAATGATAGAGAAGGTGGACAATTGGATAAAGACAGACGGCTATGTCCAGCAGAGACTTACCATAAAAGAACTGTCCGAAATACTTCATACGAACCGCACCTACCTTTCCGCTTATATCAAGACTACGTATAAAATGACATTCCGCGAATGGATAACCAGTCTCCGGTTGGAGTATGCGAAAAACATACTGAAGGAGCATCCGGAGATCAATATACAGAAGCTGGCTGAGTCTTCCGGTTTTCTTTCCCGCAGTAACTTTATCAAATTATTTACCGAGAAGGAAGGATGTACGCCTGCCAAGTGGAAAAAAGCAAATCTGAAGTGATTTGCGTGGTAAAAATCCGATGAAAAAGCTCTCAGAAGCCCATTTTCCAAAAGGGCTCATACTACAAAAAGTGCTAATTCGACAGCCACGAAAGTGCTAATTCGACAACTCAAAAAGTGCCAGTTTGACAAAAAAAGTGCTCAGACGACAATGTGAAAAGTGCTCAAACGACAATTTTTATAAAATGCCGTATTTTAGCAAAAAAAGGTTCTGTAATGTTTTGGGCGCTGGATGGCATTTACTACCTTTGGAGAAGACAAAGATAATAAATCCAAGTTTTATATGAGCAGGACTATCAATTTTCTTACCCTATTTCTGTGGCTGATGACGGCAACGATTCCTGTCATTGCGCAGCAGAAAGCAGACACGACCTATACCTTCCGCTTCGTTCCGCAGAAGGATATATTCTACGTGCCTTGGAATGGCAATGACACGGAACTTGCCCGCCTATTGGGGTGTATCGAAAACTACAAAGCAACAATTCTTGACGGCAAATTGCCGCTACTGGTTGACGGCTACTGCAATTCGCTGGGCAGTGAAGCCAGGAATCTTGCCACGGCAAAGACCCGTGCCAACCGTGTGAAATCAGAACTGATTACACGCGCGAAAATCAAGGAAGAAAACTTCATTACCCACAATCATGCGACAGGGGGTGATTTTGTCATCGTGCGCCTAACGATACCCGCAAAGGAAACAGCCGCGATGGATGCGGAAGCGGAAGCGCGACGCAGGGCAGAAGCCGAACGCTTAGAAACCGAGACGCGTGCCGAACAGGAACGGCGTGCAGAACAGGAACGGCGTGCCGAAGAACAGCGCAAGGCGGAAGAAGCCCGACTTGCCGCTGAAAAAGCCGCTCAACAGAATACACTTGCCGACACGCCGTCGGAAACCAAAATCACAACTGATTATCACCTCTCCCTGCGTGCCAACCTGTTGCGCTGGGCTACCCTGACACCCGATTTAGGACTTGAATGGCGCATCTGCCCATCGTGGGGCATTGCCGTAAACGGCTCTTGGACTTCTTGGACGTGGAGCGACAAGGACCGCCGCTATGCACTCTGGGAAGTGGCTCCGGAAGTGCGTTACTATATGGGTGAAAAGAAAGCCTGGTATCTGGGTGCGATGTTCAAGGCCGGACAGTTCAACTACAAGCTCTCCGAAACAGGCAAGCAGGGCGACCTGATGGGTGGCGGCATCACCACTGGCTATCAGCTACGGCTGAACAAGGCACTGACGCTTGATTTCAACCTCGGTTTGGGCTACCTGAATGCCGACTATGAGAAATATGAAGTCATCGATGGTGTGCGCGTGCACCGCGGCAACGAGACAAAAGATTGGTGTGGTCCCATCAACGCCGGTGTGACATTGGTATGGAAGTTATTCTAATACGGAGGAATAGAGTATGAAAGCAAGACAATATATATATATGATAGGAATGACAGCCGCCGTGCTGCTCTCTTCCTGCGTGAAGGACACGCTTTATGACACGCCGCATCCCGACTACGGGAAAATTATGGTGACAGCCGACTGGTCGGCCCGCGGTGAGGGTATCAACACACCTGCCACGTGGACGGTCACTATGGGCGACTATACGGGTACGGAGACTTCCGCCACCCATGCCCCCGACCATCTGTTTGCTCCAGGCAGCTACGCCCTTGCGGTGTGGAACCCAGCTGAAGGAATCACGGTAAATGGCACCACCGCCACCATTGCCGCAGCCACGGGAAACCGGGCAGGCACGGATGCCTTTGTGAACAATGCCCCAGGATGGTTCTTCACCTATACGAAACAGGTGAGCATCGAGAAAGACAAGGACTATCCGCTGACCGCCGCAATGAAGCAGCAGGTACGCGAACTGACGCTTATCATCAAACCGACGGGGGATGCCGCCGGATGCATCACGGAGATTGTTGCCCATCTGACGGGTGCAGCCGGAACACTCGATTTCGCCACCGATACCTACGGAGCCGCTTCAAACGTCGTGCTGCCCTTCACCAAGATAACCGAAGGTGACGATGCCGGCAAGTGGAAAGCCACGGTGCGGTTGCTGGGTGTGACCGGTACGGAACAACTGCTGAGGGGTGAAATCCGCTATGCCGACGGCAACCCGACCCCCACCACGCTGAAAAGCGACCTCACGGAAGCCCTCAAGGATTTCAACACCAGAAAGGGCAAATCGCTGACCCTCGGCGGAACGCTGGTTGAGACTCCCGAAGGCATGGAAGTGGGCGGAGCCGAAATCAACGGCTGGGAAGAAGTGAAAGGTGATGATGTAAATGCCGATTTGTAAATAATTGCTGAGGTGCAGCAATTATTGAAATGGAATTTAACTAATATAATAACAGAATACAATGAAGACAAGATTTTTTGCACTCGCAGCGCTCGCCCTCGCACTGGTAGCCTGCAACAACGACAACGAGAACCTGAACGGTGACCCCGTGGCCGCCCAGTTTACCGCCAACATCGCCCCCGCCACCCGCGCCAGCGGAACCACCTGGACTGGCGGCGACCGTATCGGCATCACCGACATCGGCAACGATTCCCAGTACGGCAACGTGCCTTTCATCCTGAAAAACGGGAAATTTGAGGCAGAAGGAAAGGTCATCTATATCGAAGATACAAAGACCCATACTTTCCGCGCCTACTATCCGTACAACGCGGCGGGAGGCATCCTCACAGCCACGACCGATGCCACGGCGCAGCAGAACCAGCCTGCCATCGACTTCCTCTTTGCTTCAGGAGCCACGGGAGACAAAAACAACCCGGTAGTAAGCTTCACCGACAAAACCGCCAAAGGCGGTGAAGACAACTCCTTCCACCACCGCATGAGCCAGATAACCCTTACCTTCGAGGCGGGCGACGGCGTGAATTTCAGCGTGGTCAAGCCTGAACGTTACACGCTGGACGGATTGTTACTCACCGGTACGTTCAACACGGCCGACGGTATTGCCACCGCAGACAACGGACTACAGACCGGAGAACTGACCATGAATCTGGCAGACGGCAATCTCACGTCATCGATCATCCTCTTCCCGCAGACAGTTGCATCCCTGCCGTTGGTTGTGAATTACAAAGGTCAGGAATATCATGCCACACTCACCGTGCCCGAAGGCGCACTGCAGGCGGGCAACCGCTATACCTATACCATCACCGTGAAAGCCAATGGCATAGAGGTAGCGGAAGCCACAAGCGTAGAGTGGACTCCGGGCGGCGAGGAGGAGGTTGAAAGTATCGTATTCAAGACCGACCTTTCCACCGCCAAGGTGGGCGATTTCTATACCTCCGACGGCACGTTGATTGAACTGCCCGAGGGTATGACACTCCCCAATGACTTGAAACAGAAGGTCATCGGCATTGTGTTGAAAGCAGGGCGTGACACCGAAGGCAGTTGGGCTGACAACTGCGACTATAAATTGAAAGGCAGCACCACCTCTATGTCCGAAGTCCACGGCTATGTGCTTGCTCTCCGTGATGCCAATGGCGGCAACTCATGCCCATGGGGAAGTTATGGAACCAAGGTCGGTTGCGACATGAATGAGACTACCGGTTTCAATGGCTACAGCAGTACGCAGACCATCGTAGCATTCAATAATGCCCAAGGCGGGACTCTTCAAGATGCGTTCCCTGCCGCCTATCATGCCACGACAGGATACGAAGCACAATACCCTGCACCTGCCAATACCAGCGGTTGGTTTCTTCCTTCCGGCGGACAATGCTGGTATTGGTTTAATAACAGGGATGTCATACTGAGGAGTATCCAAAACGCCGGAGGCGACGGATGGAAAGACAGATATTGGTCGAGTTCGGAGTACAGAAGCATTCCTGCGTACTACGCTTACTACTTGTACATCATGCGCTACGACAGCATGTACGACGTCAATAAGTACGCCATCAATGCAGTGCGCGCGTGCTTGGCTTTCTGAGCATCATAGCCTCCATCAAGACTTTAAAAAATGAATAGGTATTCTTTTTGGATTGCCCAAATATTTGTTGCAAAATCTTTATAATTTGTGCCGTTTAAGTTGATTATGTTAAACCGACATTCAACGAGCCTTCAACGCTACTTGGTAGTCACTATGCAGTATGGACCGACGTAAACCACTGTGCCGGAAGAATATACGAACTTTCGCAGGTCAGGGAATTCTTCCAGGTGCTTTCCTGTCATGATAAGTGTCAACGGCGAGCTGCCGAGGGCGGATGAGTCAGCGGCATCGCGCAGGAATCCGTCCACATCCTTCTTGTAGTCCTTGATCTGCCTTCCTATATATACGTCGATGTTCTCCGGCCTGTGCACGAACAGAGTCGCCACATCAGTTCCGGAAGGGACCTCCTTGCATATGTCCTTGTAGCCGATATATGGATTAGCCTTGGGAAGAACAGCAGCGGCAGAATATACGGCGAGGAAAAGCGAGGCGCCGATCATGAACACCGGCAGGTTCCAGTGCTTTCTCTTGAAGAGGAACCAGAGCGCGAGCGCATTGCCCACCATAAGCAGCACTGCCGCCATCTTCACAGGAGACGTGAAGGCGAAAGGATAGGTGGACGACAATGACTCCAAAGCATTGACATTGACCACTTCAGCGAGAACCAGCAGGGCGGCGAGGCCGGCGACAGCCAGCAGCGCAGCAGGAATTGCGATAGCCCAGATCATCCACTTGCGGGCTCCGGTACGGTTCACTGCAAGCGGGAACAGATACACCATGAAAGGAATCATCGGCACGAGGTAAACCGGAAGCTTGGAACTGAAGCTTGACAGCATTATGAACGTGGTCGCTATCACACAGAGGAACAGCACTTCGGTATCGGAGCGGACAGCCTCAGCCGTAATAACTTCAGTATCATCGGCCGCAACGGTTTTAGGCCCGCGTCGTCTGAGTGCGGCTATCAGACCGCCTATCAGAAGTATGGTATAAGGAGCGATGCACCAGAGGATGGCCACTGCATAGAACCAGAATGGCCTGCTGTGAGTGAACGCATTGACAGCGCGTCCTACAGTCTGTTTGAAAAGAAGATTGTCCAGATAGGAAACGCCACCGTCGATAAACACGCCTGTAAACCAGATGAGGCACAGTCCTGCGATAACACCCCAAGTCTTCCATCCCAGATATCGCGGAATGTCACGCCATTCGCGCTTGACCAGCAGAAACACTAAAATGGAAACCGGCGGCACAAGCAGTCCGACAGGACCTTTCGTGAACAATGCCAGGAATATCCATACCGGCAGCAGCCAGGAACATTTCCTGTACAGGCGCTTGGACTCCTCCCCGTCGAGCCCCTCTTTACGTAACCCGTACATCCGCCAGAACGTGAAGATGGCGAGAGCGATGAACATGCACATCAGCATATCCATACGGATGACCACCATTGTCCCGAGGAACATGACGCTGGACAGAAGCATCATTGACATTGCCATCCTGTCCTGGGACGAAGCTCCCGTCATCACCCAGCGGTCCATCAGCCAAGTCAGCACGAAGGCCGGAATCAGCGACAGCAGAGTCAATGCGAATACGCTGTGCTGTCCGAACAGAAGCCGGCAAAGCATTACTGCCCAGATATATAGAGGCGGTTTGTCGGCATACGGCTGTCCATGGTTGTAGAACGCGAATACATTCCCGTTGGAGATGGCCTCGTCGGCGATGCTGAGGTATCTCAGTTCGTTGGAAGGAGTGAAATCCCTCATCAGCATTGCCGGAAGAAGGCAGATGAACGTGAACAGGAACACCGCCAGGAGCGGATACTTGTTCAGGAAGTTATTTTTCAGTTTCGGGGACATCAGTTTTGTTTTCTTTAAAGCCAATGACAAGGTTGCGGATATATGCGACAAATCCGAAAGACTGTCCCAAAATCAGCACCGGGTCCATACGGAAGATACCGTAGGCGATGATTACTCCTGAGCCGAACAATGATATGGCCCAGAATCCCATCGGAAGTGTGGATTGTTTGTAATGATGTGAATATATGTATTGATATACAAATCTCAGTGTGAATATGACCTGTCCTGCAGAGCCGAATACCACCAGCCAGAACGGAATGTCGTCATTCCGGAAGAAACTCTGGAAATATACGGCGGCATTCTGGAGAAGCAGCAGCACCGCTACTACCGGCGTGGCCAGCAGCACCGACTGCAGAAACAGCCCGAGACGCTTCCAGACACCTTTGGCGTTCAGATTCCACAGATATACATAGTAGGAAATGAGCTGTCCGAGTATTATGGAAAAATCATCGCGGAGAACACCATAGATGAACATGAGGTAGGCTCCGATAACACTCAGTACCCAGTATGCCGAAGGTGAGACCACCTTCTTTGCCTTCTCGGATTTCCACCATTGGAACAGCGTGCGCAGCGAAAAGAACAGCTGGGCGGTGAAACCGAGCGTCAGGATTCCCACCTTGGAAAGCTCAGGCAACAACAGACTACAGATCATTCTCTCCTACCTTATAGTTAATATAGCGAGGCTTCATCCACCTGTATGCGAAGCAGTCTGCGAAAGGACCGACGAGACGGTTCCAAAGATGGTACTTGGAACTGCCCGCAACTCTCGGGAAATGCCTTACAGGCACCTGTGAATAATTGCACCCGTCCTGCAGCAGCACAAGCGCCGGCAGGAATCTGTGCATTCCCTTGAACATCGGAATCCTCTTGGCGACATCCGTGTGGAGCACCTTCAGAGGGCATCCCGTATCGGTAGCCCCGTCATGGGTCATCATTTTCCTGAAACCGTTCGCAATCTTGGACTGTGCGCGCTTGAAGAACGTGTCCTTGCGGTTCGCCCTGATGCCGATCACCATGCTGTGGCTTTCAATGCCGTCGAGCAGAAGATTGAAATCCTCCGGCGTAGTCTGCAGGTCAGCGTCCATATAGCCCACATAGTCGGAGAACGTGTAGTCGAACCCGGCTTTGATGGCGGCGCTCAGACCGGCATTCTTCACAAAACTTATATAGTGGAAATCATTGTTCCTGGCGCACACTTCCTGAATCCTCTCCAGACTTCCGTCAGAAGAACCGTCATTGACAAAAAGCGCGCAGGCCTTGTATTTGCTTTTCGGAAGGAACTCGGAAAGAGCCTTCTCGAGGGCATAGATGTTGTCCACCTCATTGTAAACAGGAACAACTATCGTGAATCTGTATTCTCCGGTCTTGTTCATCTTTCGTAAAATAACTTGTTGCAACGTACAAAGATAATGAAAGTCACTCAACTTTCACTATCTTTGCATATACAAAATGATCAGACGAATGGCATTAGAGATGGTTCGCGACCCGTTGCGGAAAAAGGATGTCCCGCTTACGCCCGAAGAAAGAGTGAGGCAGTGGTTCATCACGGTGCTGAAGGACACCATGCAGGTTCCGCTTCACATGATGATGAGCGAAGTCGGGATGAAATATGGCGAAGGACCGGTGAAGAAAGTGTTCAGAGCCGACATTGTCGTATATGACCGCAGGCCCGAACCGGTAATGATAGTCGAATGCAAAAGGCCGGACGTGGAACTGACCAGGGAAGTGCTGGAACAGGCATTGCGTTACGATATGGTATTGAATGTCAAGTACATGGTATTGACAAACGGAACCAGGACATTCTTCTGCAGAAAAGAAGAAGATGGCAGTATGACGTTCCTCACGGCCGCCCCGACCTATCTCCAGATGATCGGGGTCAATGCTGATGAAAACATTGGAAAGAATGACTAAAACAGAAGGATTTCTCGAACATCCGGTGTTCGGGATCGTGTCGAAGACAGCGGGAGAACTTGGCGTAAGAGCCTTTGTGATAGGCGGATACGTGCGTGATTGCTTTCTCGGAAGACCGAGCAATGACATTGACATAGTCGTGGAGGGAAGCGGCATAGCCCTTGCGACAGCGGTGGCGGAACGCATCAAGTGTACGGAACGTCACGGCTGCCGCGTCTCCGTATTCAAGAATTTCGGCACTGCAATGCTGAAGTATCACGGAACCGAGGTTGAGTTCGTGGGAGCGAGAAAAGAGTCCTACCATAGGGACTCCCGCAAACCCATTGTCGAAGACGGCACACTGGAGGATGATCAGAAACGTAGGGACTTCACTATCAATGCGATGGCTTTCAGCCTCCAGCAGGATGACTTCGGCGCATTGGTGGACCCGTTCGGCGGAATCAGGGACCTTGCGGCCGGAATTATCCGCACGCCGCTCGACCCCGACACCACATACAGCGACGACCCGCTCAGGATGCTGCGTGCAGTCCGTTTCGCAGCCAAGCTGAGCCGCCCGGGAGCGGAATTCCATATTGTCGAAGAATCGCTCGAGTCAATGAAGAGAATGCGTGACCGCATGACGATATTGTCCAAGGAACGCATCGCGGAGGAGTTGAACAAGATGCTTCTGTGCGCCAGGCCGTCGATGGCGTTCAGGCTTCTGGATGAAACCGGTCTGCTGGAATATGTGCTTCCGCAGCTCGCGAAACTCAAAGGGGTGGAAACCGTGGACGGAAGAGGACACAAGGACAATTTCTCGCATACCATACAGGTCGTGGACAATGTGGCGGCAGAGGAAATCCAGGGCATTGAAGAAGGTATCCTGCTGAATTACACTCCGTTGGAAGACGGTGACGGATTTGCCGAGTCAGTCAGGACAGAGCCGTATCTCTGGCTGAGGTGGGCGGCGCTGCTTCACGATATCGGCAAGCCGGCAAGCAAGCGTTATGACCCGCATATCGGCTGGACATTCCACGGTCACGAGGCCATAGGAGGCAGGATGGTGCCGAAGATATTCCAGCAGCTGAAGATGCCTCTCAATGAAAAGATGAAGTATGTCCAGAAGCTCGTCACGCTGCATCATAGGCCTGTAGCTCTTGTGGATGAGGAAGTTACCGATTCAGCAGTACGCCGTCTGCTGTTCGATGCTGGCAATGAGATTCAGGATCTCATGTTGCTTTGCAATGCCGACATCACATCCAAGAACCCTGCGAAGGTAGAGCGCATCAAGAAGAACTTCCTGCTTGTCAAGGAAAAACTCGTGGAAGTGGAGGCAAAAGACCAGATCCGCAATTTCAAGAATCCGATAACAGGGGAGTACGTGATGGATGTTTACGGCATTCCACCATGCAAGGAAATCGGCGAACTGAAAGAATATGTGAAAAACGCCATCCTCGACGGGATTATTGACAATACATTCGAGGAGGCTGACAAATATATGCGTGTGCGTGCCGAGGAAATGGGACTTAAGGCGCAGAAGTAAGCGTTATGCTGTGCGATGACTTCATAAACTATGTGTCCGGAATCCGGAGATATTCGCCGAGAACACAGGCGATATACTCGGATGTGCTCAGCCGGTATCTGGACTACTCCAGGACAGAAGATGAGCCTGCAGACGACGCATTGCTGCTCAAGTCATTGACACCGACCGCAATACGCAATTATGAGAACCATCTTTCCGAAGAGAAGAGCCTGAGCCCTCGGACTGTCAATCAGCATCTGTCAGTCCTGAGCAGTCTGTGCAAATGGCTGGTTTCCAAAGGAATGCAGAAGTCGAATCCAGTGCATCTGGTCAAGCGCCCGAAGTGCGAAAAGCGTCTTCCCGTCTTCTATCGCCAGGCTTCAATGACCGAATATCTCGATAAGACCTCGCCTGCGGCCGATGAAGAATCTTTGTCAATGCTGTCTGACGCGGCTGATTCTTACCACAGCGGCGCATCGGTGACCGGATCGGCATACAAACTCATGTCGGAACTCTATGAACCGAGGCTTAAACGAATGATTGTCAGTACTCTATATCTTACAGGAATCAGACGCGCGGAGCTGATAGGGCTGAGAATCCGGGACATTGACCTTTCCCGCCATACTATGAAAGTTAGGGGAAAAGGTGACAAAATGCGAGAAATTCCTCTTACACTTTCGCTATCAAAAGAAATTTCATTATATTTGAAAGCAGCGGAGTCGGTAGTGGGAAGGAAGAGGAACCTGGAAGAGCCGTTTCTGATCACGTTGAAAGGTGCGGGACTTTATCCCGTATTCGTGGACAGGACAGTGAAAAGCGAACTCGGACAGGTGGAAGGTATTACAGGACGCAAGTCTCCCCATGTGCTCAGGCATACATTGGCGACTGAACTCCTCGACGACGGTTCGGACATTTATTCCATAAAAGAACTGCTCGGTCACTCTTCATTGGCGGCGACTCAGGTTTACACCCACAACACTATCGAGAAGCTGAAGAATGTTTATTCAAATGCCCATCCACGGGCTAAAAGAGGAGGTAAAAATGGAGATTAGAGTAAAATCCCTGAAGTTCGACGCGGATCAGAAACTGCTCGACTATGTAGAGAAGAAGGTCTCGAAACTTTCCAGATTCAGCGACCATCTTGACGGAATGGAGGTGACTTTATCTTTGCTCAAGGAGCCGGACAACAAGAATGTCAGGATCCAGACAAGGGCCTACGGCCAGGATCTTGTCATCGAGAGGAACTCAACCTCGTTCGAGGATGCCGTCAGCGCGGCTGTCGATCTGATGAAGGAAAAGATCGTAAGGACAAAAGAAAAGAAATTTGACGCATAGGATGAAAAAGAGATTGATCTTGAGTCTGATAGCCGTGGCAGGCATCGCCGCCGCGTGTGGTCAGCAAAGAGGTGTTGGAAGACAGGCCGCCGGAAATGGCGGGCCTGTCTTTCTTGATGAGACGAGAACAATCGAGGAGAGGGTGGAGGACGCTCTCTCAAGGATGACAACAGAGGAAAAAGTGGCTGTGCTGCACGCCCAGTCCAAGTTCAGCTCGGCCGGAGTGCCGAGGCTCGGCATCCCTGAGATCTGGACTTCCGACGGCCCTCACGGAATCCGTCCGGAGGTGCTTTGGGACAAATGGAGTCAGGCCGGGTGGACAAGTGATTCCTGCACGGCGTTCCCGGCGTTGACCGCGCTGGCTGCCACTTGGAATCCTGAGATGTCGG
>OHRU01000759.1_pt1 | contig 12100 bp, 10 predicted proteins | sample 1578491 | NCBI WGS metagenome assembly OHRU01 (sample SAMEA3879565, study PRJEB24766) | human gut metagenome | biome: human-associated habitat; feature: feces | place: USA | collected 1985/1987 | reverse complement strand
TAGAATACATGCCTGTCACGCATGGGGTCACGGGTTCGAGTCCCGTACGCACCGCTTAAAACTCTGAAGTACAGTTACTTCAGAGTTTTTTGTATCCTCTTGGCGAATAAATCCTCCCGAAAGGCTGTAATGACAGGCGTTTTTCGTATTTTTGCATATCAAATAAAAATCAGTCATGATCAGATATGCAAAGCTTAGCGACGCTAAAGCCATCGCAGACATCTATAATGAATATATCCTACATAGCGTAGCTACCTTTGAGACTGAAGCCGTTTCTGAAGACGAGATGTACCGACGTATTGCCGACATCTCTTCCCGGTTTCCTTATTTGGTGTTCGAAGAGGGCGGACAGGTCATCGGATATGCCTATGCCCATTTGTGGCAGGAAAGGGCTGCTTATTGCCATACGTGGGAAACAACCGTCTACGTCTCTTCTTCGTCTGCCCGCCAGGGCATAGGACGACAACTGATGTCACGGCTGATTGAGGAATGCCGGAAATCAGGCTGTTATGTACTCATTGCTTGTATCACCCACGGAAATGAAGCTAGCTATGCCCTGCACCGCAAACTCGGATTTGAACAAGTAGCCTTTTTTGAAAAAGTAGGTACCAAATTCGGAAAACGTTTGGATGTCACAGACTGGGAGTTGATATTACGCCCGTGAACCCGTTACCCAATAATTCAATATTATATTCCATATCCATTCATCTTATTAATATGAGCCAAACGACTTACGACTTTCAATCCAAAGAAAACAACGGACATGCACCGCTCAACAATATCATCAACGCCAAACTCATTGCCTACGTAATCGGCATCCTGCTTTGGGTAGAGGGCGGCATGCTCCTCATTTGTATGGGCGTCTCCTTACTATACCACGAAGACAGCTATAAATATTTTTTATACGCTGCGGGCATCAACTTGATTACCGGAGGAGGACTGACGGCTTATGGTAAAGGTGCCAAAACCTGGATGACACGCCGGGACGGCTATTGTATCGTAACCCTCACTTGGTTGATGTTTACCATTTTAGGTATGCTTCCGTTCCTGATGAGCGGTGAAATCCCGTCCGTATCAGGTGCATTCTTCGAAACCATGTCTGGTTTTACAACCACCGGCTTCACCGTGCTCGACCATATCGACTCCATGCCCAAAGGCATGCTTTTCTGGCGCGCCCTGACTCAATGGGTGGGCGGTTTGGGCATCGTATGCTTCACCATAGCCTTACTGCCCATATTCGGCGGAGGTAATCTACAGCTTTTCAGCGCAGAAGCTACGGGCGTGACGCACGACAAACTGCACCCGAAAATCAGCATGACCACCAAACTCATCTGGACCGTGTACATCATCCTGACCGGCTTATGTATCGGTTTACTTTGCCTCGGAGGCATGAACCTGTTCGACGGGGTGTGCCATTCGTTCAGCATTATGGGAACCGGAGGCTACTCCACCAAACAAGACAGCATAGCCTATTGGGACTCTCCTTTCATTGAATACGTCACCTCAGCCTTTATGGTCATCGCCAGTTTGAATTTCTCCCTGTTGGTTTTATGCCTGCAAGGCAAATTCAGCAAATTCTTCAAAGATGGTGAAACACGATGGTTCCTGGGTTCCGTATGTGTCATCACACTCCTCATCACGGCTAGCCTGTTCTTCCAACGACAATATCCACTTGAAGAAGCTTTCCGCAAGGCACTCTTCCAAGTCTCTACCATCCATACCTCTTGCGGCCTCGTGACCGACGACTATACTTTATGGCCCCAATTCACCTGGGTGCTCCTGATTTTTGCCATACTGGCCGGAGGATGTACAGGTTCCACAGCCGGTGGTATCAAGAACATGCGTATCATGATTCTGTTTCACGCCATCAAGAACCAATTCAAAAGGCTTATTCACCCCAATGCCATTCTGCCGGTGCGAATCAACAAACACGTTGTCCCTCTCCCCTTATTGAATACCGTCACGACTTTCACGCTTTTTTATTTGTTATGTGGCTTTGCAGGGTGTTTCCTGCTCACGTTTTTCGGAATAGACTTCCTGGAAGCCCTGACCTCTTCCCTCTCTGCCATGGGCAATACCGGTTTGGGCTTCGGCTACTACGGTCCGGCATACACCATGAGCAGCATGCCCGACGTGTGTCAATGGGTCATGTCTTTCCTTATGCTTATCGGTCGTCTGGAATTGTTCAGTGTGCTGATCCTGTTCAGTCCGGTTTTCTGGAAAGAGTGGTAGAATTTTCATTCCGAGCCCATTCAAAAGTCATTCATAAACGTTTTTCATACAGATTTTGTATTGCAAGCCCAAGTTTTACACCGATTTTTGTTATCTTTGTAAGGTGGAGATTGTGCGCTCATCTTTTGCCATCTTTACTAAAGCATATACAACAGGAACATCATGCAAAACGAATTATTATCTTGTGCCATCAGGGCAGCCCTGCTTGCCGGAAAGGACATTCTGAACATTTACGATGACCCCAAGGCAGATTTCGCCATCGAACGCAAAGCGGACAATTCCCCGCTGACCATAGCTGACAAACGTTCTCATGCCCGTATCATGGACGAATTGGACGCCACGTCCATTCCCGTATTGAGCGAGGAAGGCCGGTTGACCGACTATGACAAACGAAAAGGATGGAAAACCTTATGGGTGGTAGACCCATTGGACGGCACAAAAGAATTTATCAAACGAAACGGAGAATTCACGGTCAATATTGCACTGGTAGAAAACGGCATCCCCGTATTGGGGGTAATTTACGTACCGGTCAGCCGTACGCTCTATTTCTCGGAAGACAGCATCGGGGCTTACAGGATAGAAGATATTGATACCCGTTCCGCCGGCCTTTCTCCCGACGATTTGATGGAACAGGCAGACCGGTTGCCTTTGGAACAGGCCGACACGAAAGGCTTTGTGGTCGTAGCCTCCCGTTCCCATCTTTCCCCTGAGACGGAGGAATACATCCGTAAGCTGGAAAGCGAATATGGACATGTAAACCTTATCTCTTGCGGAAGTTCACTCAAAATATGCAGGGTGGCAGAAGGCTCGGCAGACATCTATCCGCGTTTTGCCCCCACAATGGAATGGGATACGGCAGCCGGACATGCCATTGTAAGGGCTTCCGGAAAAAATATATACCTAACGGATGAAAGGACACCGTTACATTACAACAAGGAAAACTTATTAAACCCATGGTTCATCGTGAAATAACGGAAAAGAGGCGTTAAATCCGCCTCTTTTAGCCGTTTTACAATAAGTATACCAAAATCTCACAAAGCCAAGGAACGTTCACGATATTCCTTCGGAGACACGCCTACGTATTGCTTGAAATACTTTCCGAAAAACGATTGCGTACAAAAATTCAACCTGACAGCAATTTCCTTAATGCTCAACTCCGAACACTCCAATAGCTGTTTGGCTTCTGAAATCACCATCTGTATGATCCATTGCAAAACACTACGCCCGGACTTTTCTTTCACAACCGAAGAAAAGTAACGCGCCGAAAGGTTCTGTCTTTCCGCATAGAAAAGGACTTCGCGCTCTGCCCGGTATTGAACAAATCCACAATGAAACGTTGAAAAATAATATCTTTCTGTGTCCGTTGTACAGGATGCATCGGCCGGTTGGTATAGTATATCATCAGCAATTCATAAAATAATGCTTGACCACCGGCCTTAATCAACTCGACTTTCAAGGAACGGCATTTGGAACTGCCCACTTGCCCGTCTCCTTCTTTTATCCTACGCATATAAAGTTCCAAAAGTTTATCCACATACCGACACTGCGCATCTGTCAGCGTAATACAAGGATGGTCGCGCATGAACAAAATGTCCTGCACATTCAACACTTTGTTACTGATAGGCAAAATATAATCCACGTCCACCTCTACCACTACACCGTCTATTTCTCCACCGACCCGCAATACGCGTACCAAAGCCGAAGCCACATAAAAACAAATATCTCCCGGCTTTATTATATAAGGTGTATTGTCTATTTCCAATTCCACTTCTCCCGCACGACAAAAGAACACACCACATCGATCAAGCGTGGAACGCAAACGCCCCCACTGAGAACCATATATTTTCCAATCGGACAAACGGCTTACCCGTATAGGAATCATAGCTTGCTCCATCCTTAATTATTAATAAAACTGTTCATTGGAACAAAATAAATATAATTCTGAAAAACTTTAGTCACATCGGTAGTTAAAAACATACAAATCAGACAAAAAATAAGCCCTTTAGAACTTTCAAATATCCGACAAACCAGATATATTTGCATATAGAACCAAAGAACCATTTTTATGAAGAAGTTTAATGTTATCATAGGAGGATTTATCCTTTTTTTATTCACAGCCTGCTCACAAACGCGACAGGAAAGCAGCCGTCGGCAAACTGTCAAAACAGACACCGTGATTTCCGCTGCCGAACAGAGCATCCTTCAATACCCGGGTAAAGTAAAGGCTGCGGAAGATGCCAACCTGTCATTCAGGGTCAGCGGAACCATTCGTAAAATATATGTAAAGGACGGAACACGGGTACGAAAAGGGCAACTTCTGGCAGACCTCGACCCCACGGATTACCAAATACAACTGGATGCCACGGAAGCTGAATACCTACAAGTGAAGAGTGAGGCTGAACGGGTCATGGCCTTATATAAAGACGGAGGCACCACACCGGCTGCCAACGACAAAGCAGAATATGGATTGAAACAAATCACAGCCAAATACAACCATCATAAGGACCAACTATCCTATACCCGGTTGTATGCCCCCTTTGACGGTTACATCGACAAGCACCTGTTTGAACCTCATGAAACAGTGGGAGCCGGTATGCCCGTACTCACCATGATGAGCAGCGAACGTCCGGAAGTGGAAATCAATCTGCCTGCAGCCGAATACATACGACGCGGGCAATTCAAAGAATACTATTGCACTTTCGACATTTATCCAGGCAAGCACCATACCCTACGACCGCTCTATGTCATCCCGAGAGCCAATGCCAACCAATTATACACCATGCGTTTGAAATGGGAAAACACTTCTCTCCCCCAACCCTCTCCTGGCATGAACACAATGGTGACCATCCTATGCGACACCACGGAAAAAGCTCCAATGACAATCCCTGCAAATGCCATATTGCACGAAAATGGAAAAACAAGCGTTTTCCTTTATGAGACGGCACAAAAGAAAGTACGTAAATGTAATATCACCCTCATCGGACTGCATACCGACGGAAAAGCCACAGTCACTTCAGCGCAAATCAAACCTGGAGACCTCATCGTCTCTTCCGGTATCCATCATATTCAAGACGGGGAAACTGTAACTCCACTGTCGGCCACAAGTAAAACCAATATCGGAGGATTGTTATGACAGACATCAGCAAATGGGCTTTCAAAAACCGTAACCTGGTTTATTTCTTCATTGCGGTACTCATAGCAGGCGGCGCATGGTCGTGTTACGAGATGAGCAAACTGGAGGATCCTGAAATTAAAGTCAAAACGGCCATGATTGTCACCACCTACCCCGGAGCCTCTGCTCATCAGGTCGAGCTAGAAGTGACAGACGTATTGGAAAAAAGCATCCGCAACATGGGCGGCATCGACTATATCGAAAGCTACTCTTACAACGACCTTTCACTTATTCAAGTGGAATTGCTAACCACCGTCAAGGATGACGATGTGGAACAGTATTGGGACCTTCTCAGACGCAAAGTAGAAGACGTACGGAATACGTTGCCCGCCGGAGCCTCCGCACCGATAGTAAAAGATGATTTCGGGAATGTATACGGCATGTTTTATGCCCTCACCGGAGACGGTCTGAGCGATCGCGAGCTGTCCGACTATGCAGAACTCATCAAACGGGAACTCGCTGTACTGAAAGGGATTGAACGTGTGGAACTATATGGCAAACGGCCGGAATGTATCAACATATCCCTGCTGCAAGACCGCATGGCCAACCTCGGTGTAAAACCGGCTGAAGTACTGGCAACCTTGAACGGACAGAACCAAACCACTTATACTGGATATTACGAAAATGGAGACAACCGTATCCGTGTTACGGTAAACAACAAGTTCCAAACCGTGGAAGACATCGGCAACATGCTCATACAAGGACATGACGACGACCAACTTCGCCTACGCGACATTGCCCGAATCGAAAAAGATTACGAATCACCCACGCGGAATGAGATGTTCTACGACGGCGAACGTGCCATCGGCATCCTGATAGCTGCATCCACGGGATCGGATATCGTCAAAGTGGGAAGTGCCGTCGAAAAGAAACTGTCCCAACTAAAGGACAAACGCTTGCCTGTTGGAGTTGACTACCATAAAGTATTCTATCAACCGGAACGTGTCGGAGATTCTTTAGGAACCTTCGTCATCAACCTGATTGAATCTGTCATTATCGTGGTGTTCATCCTCATGCTGACCATGGGATTCAAAAGCGGATTGATTATCGGAATCAGCTTAGTCGTCACTGTGTTTGGTTCCTTCTTATTTCTGGAAACCATGGACGGCACCATGCAACGTGTGTCATTAGCAGCATTCGTATTGGCGATGGGAATGCTTGTAGACAATGCCATCGTCATCGTAGACGGCATCCTGGTGGACCTGAAGGCCGGGAAAAACAGGATGGAAGCCATGACAGCCATCGGACGGCAAACAGCAATGCCTCTATTAGGAGCTACACTGATAGCCATTATCGCTTTCCTTCCCATCTTCATGTCTCCTGACACGGCAGGTGTCTACACGCGGGACTTATTTATCGTTTTGGCCGTATCCTTATTATTAAGTTGGGTATTGGCCCTGACGCATGTGCCCTTAATGGCCGAACGCCGTCTTCATCCGGAAGCAGATCAAAACGTTTCCGGCAAACGGGTTTACAAGGGTTGGCCGTATGCCCTTCTGCGTAAGTCACTCTCTTTCGGCCTGCGCCACCGTTGGAGTTTTGTGCTGTCCATGGTTGCCTTGTTAGGATTGTCAGCCTGGGGCTACGGTTACATGCGGCAAGGTTTCTTCCCCGACATGGTGTACAATCAAATGTATATGGAATACAAATTACCGGAAGGTACCAACTCATCCCGCGTGGCACATGACCTGGAAGAGATAGAAGCCTACCTGAAAAGCCGTAAGGAAATCACGCACGTAACCCGTTCAGTAGGAGGAACTCCCGGCCGTTATAATTTGGTGCGCAGCATTGCCAACCCCTCATTGTCGTACGGAGAACTGATTATCGATTTCACCTCACCGGAAGAGTTGGAAAATCACATGGACGAGATTCAAGACTACTTGACGGCCCATTATCCTGACGCTTACGTCAAGATGAAACGCTACAATCTGATGTTCAAGAAGTACCCCATCGAAGCACAATTCCTGGGGCCGGATCCAGCCGTGCTCCACAGGTTGGCCGACAGTGCACGGGTCATCATGGAAAAAAGTCCGGAGATAAGACTTATCACCACCAACTGGGATCCGCAAATACCAGTACTCACGGTTGAATACGACCAACCGGCTGCACGTACATTGGGGTTAAGCCGGAATGATGTCAGCATGTCGTTGCTTACAGCGACCAGCGGCATTCCCATCGGTTCGTTCTATCAAGGTATTCATCGGGACAACATTTACCTACGTTGCCTAAACGAAAAAGGCACCCCCATAGAAGACCTGAACAACGCCCAGGTGTTTTCTTCCTTACCTTCGTTGAACGGACTTCTCAACGAGGAAACCATGGTGAAACTGAAATCCGGAACCTTGTCAAAAGAAGAACTTGTGGAAAGCCTGATGGGCAGTACGCCATTAAAGCAAATCAGCAAAAAAGTAGACATACGTTGGGAAGACCCGGTCATACCACGTTACAACGGACAACGCAGCCAAAGCGTGCAATGTTCACCGGCTCCGGGAATAGAAACGGAAAAGGCCTGGCAAAGCATCGCCCCCTTAATAGAACAGATTGACCTTCCTGAAGGTTATAGTTTGGAATGGCAAGGAGAAAAAGCGGCCAACAACCAGTCCATGGAATACTTGTTCCGTAACTTCCCTTTCGCCATCATCCTCATGATCACCATCCTGATTATGTTATTCAAAGACTACCGGAAACCGCTTATCATCTTCTGCTGCCTGCCATTCATATTAGTCGGTGTCGTAGCGGTCATGCTCATGACCGGAAAGACTTTCAACTTTGTAGCCATCGTAGGAACCTTGGGACTTATCGGCATGCTTATTAAAAACGGCATCGTACTGATGGACGAAATCACATTGCAGCTCAACCGGGGGACAGAACCTACCACAGCCCTCATCGACAGTGCACAAAGCCGGTTGCGACCGGTCATGATGGCTTCGCTTACCACGATTCTGGGTATGATTCCCCTGTTGACGGATTCCATGTTCGGCTCATTGGCAGCTTCCATTATGGGCGGCCTGCTGTTCGGCACACTCATTACCCTCTTATTTATTCCGGTACTTTATGCCTTATTCTTCCACATCAAACAGACCGAAGCATGAAAAAGATTATCATTTCTATCCTATATATAACATGTCTCATCCCCCAACCGCGTGCACAAGAGACATTAAGCCTGAAACAATGCAGGGAAATGGCTTTGACCCATAACAAAGAAATGGCAGCTTCTTTCCGGCAGACGGAGAGTGCACGCTACACGATGAAAAGTTATAAAGGAAATTTCTTTCCCAATTTGACAGCCAACGCTACCGGGCTGTATAGCACCGCCGACGGCGGATACAGTTCCGGAAGCGGCCAACTCCCCATCTTCTCTGCCACGGGACAACTCCAACAATTCGCCTTCTTCCCGGGTATAAGCCTCGACTATGAAATCGGACCGATGTTCCTGGGCGGCATACAATTGGAACAACCGCTCTACATGGGTGGGAAAATCCAAGCAGCCTACCGGATGGCCGTTTTGGGCAACGAAATGGCACAAATCAACGAAACACTGACGGCCACCCAAGTCATCGTGAAGACAGATGATGCTTACGCCTTGATGGTAAAAGCACAAGAGATGAAAAAAGTGGCAGAAAAATACCAAACTGTCCTCACAGAACTTTTAAACAATGTAGAAAGCGCACACCGTCACGGCCTGAAACCACGTAACGACGTACTCAAAGTCCAAGTCAAACTCAACGAAAGCGAACTCGCCGTCCGCAAAGCCGATAACGCCCTCCGGTTGGCTGCCATGAACCTCTGCCATCTGATAGGCAAACCGTTGGATTCCCCAATCCGTATCTCAGAAGATTTCCCTGAGATTGAGCAACAGATGGACATACAAATCTCCGACATCTCTGCACGCCCGGAATATGCACTGCTCGACAAACAGGAAGACATGGCACGTCAACAAATCAAGCTGAACCGCAGCGAGTTGATGCCGAAAGTCGGATTGCAAGGCGCATTCAACTACATGCACGGCTTTGAACTGAACGATGAAACTTTTTTCAAAGACGGCAGTTTTTCCGTCTTGCTGAACGTGAGCCTGCCCTTGTATCATTTTGGTGAACGTTCCAACAAAGTCCGGGCTGCCAAAGCCAAACTGGAACAGACACTGTTGGAAAAAGAAAACCTGAACGAACAAATGCTTCTCGAACTGACGCAGGCGGCACACAACTTAGACGAGGCCAAAATGGAATGCCAGATTGCGGACCGCTCTTTGGAGCAGGCAGAAGAAAACCGGAAAGTAAGCCATAGCCAATATACTGTCGGCTTGGAATCCTTGTCCGACCATTTGGAGGCACAAGCCCTCTGGCAGCAAGCATACGAAACCCAAGTAAACGCCCACTACCAACTGTACCTGAGTTACGTCAAGTACAAGAAAGCAGCGGGTACATTATACCCACACTAATTCAATAAATTATGTACAAATCAGAAATTGGGACCAATGCCGGAAAAATCTGGCGCATCCTGAAAGAAACGCGTGAAATCACCCTGCAAGACCTGGCAGGGAAGTTAGGACTCAGTGTAGAAGACACGGCACTGGCCGTCGGTTGGTTGGCCCGTGAAAACAACATCTTCATTCAGAAAAAGGACTCTACATTCTGGGTATCGGACGAAGAAGAAGACATCATGTTCAAATTCGGATAAATACCCGACCCGCCTTTAAACTAAAAACGCCGATGCCATAAATACAAGCATCGGCGTTTTTTTCCACCGTGCAAAACATTCCCCATCTTCCATCCCCAACCATAGAATTTTTCATTTTCCAAACCGCTTCGGATATAAGATTCCCGATTGGGCAGAAAAGCTCCTCCTACGGGGTTGGGAGGATACAATAGTGGGCCACATGCACGGCATTTTCCAATCTGACAATAGTGTCAAACCTGACTATCAGCAGGAATGCGACATCATGAAGAGGTATTTTATCTTGCTTTTCCATGCTTGGTTTACTTTAAGCGCATGACATTATGGTGTTTCAGGTTCTCCCGGGTTTTCGTAAAAATCCGGATAATATGGAACAACGGGGCATGTTTGAACTCCTCGAAATCCGTCGACTTCAACAGTTCCACTTTCAAGATGAAATCCTTGTCGAACTTGTAAGAAGACAAATCATTCATCAGGAAAAACTTGTTGGCCATATACATACAAGGCGCGTCCTCCATCTGAGGGAAATAGGTCTTTCGTATGTCATCCAAAGAAAGGAGTTCCACTTTCTTTCCAAACGACGTGCAAGCAAAACGGGTATAATCCATACCATTAATCCGTACCGGATTCTTATGGAAATCCTTTTGCGTCACTACGATCGAATCATTTTCCGTCTTTATTCCCTTTATGGTCAAAGGGCCGCCACTCACAATGTTGAACGTACGTAAAGAATCCATATTCACCCCTATCAGACTCTTTACAAACACTCCGTCCACTAAAGCACCGATAGCACTCTTGTTAAAATCCTCGGTGGACAATTCGTTCAAGAAACCATTTTGGTCCGTTTTTGAATCTACACATGCCGGAGGAAGTTGAGTCTTGGCGACAGAATAAGACGGAAACCAACAAAAGAAAACACCAATAATGATGCCACAAGGGAAAAAACTATTTTTCATAACCCATCTTTTTTATAATCCTACTCCTATTTTAATCCGTAAAATCATCCGATGCGCCCCGGATTGTGGTTAGATATCACGTCCGTAAAAACCTTGATAATGGTAAAGGGGGATTGGCCTTCAAAAATTTCACATTCCGAAGAGGGCAATGCCTCCACTTTCAATACGAAATCCTTATCCAATCTATAAGACTCCCAATCCTTTGTGATAAAGTATTTATTAACCATATACAGGCACTTTCCTCGAACCTTCGGGAAATACTGTTTCTTTATTTCCTCCAAAGTTACCCATTTGGTCTTCTTTTCTTGTACATAATTTACAATATCAGAATATGGAACTCCATTTATAACGACCGGATTCTTTTCACTCGGAGCCGCCTCTACCACAATAGAGTCCAATCCGTTTTCCCCCACTCCTTTTATGGTAAAGGGTACGGGTGGCCTTTGGCAAAGATGTCCCACGGAACGGAAATCGATGCCGATGTCACTTTTCACAAAGAAACCGTTTACCATGACTCCACACGTATTCCCATTAAATTCCAAGTCCGTGCGGTTATCACTATAATAACCGGGCTTCTCGTCATGCGTTATATTGGCTACGGCGTGATTGGCCAAAGCTCCCAACCCAAGGGTCATATTGACTAACAGTAAAATCCTTTTCATATTTTCAGTTCAATTTATCACATTAAGTTAATATAAGGAACCAACTTCTCACTTCAACTTCACAAAGTCAACAAAGAATAAAACATATTCTACCACTTACCTGCAAAATATGGAAAAAATTTCGATTTTTACAATACCAATAACGAAAGCCCACAATATTTAACTTCTGTTTAGTTCATTGCAATTTTTTGACATAAAATATAAATAATAAAAACAAGATGAAAAGAAATTTGCATTGACAGATGTAGCCCCAATAGCATACAAAACCGCCCGTACATTTTGCGCCAAACGATTTCTCGTTCTAAGCCAAACGATTCTTCAATCTGCTGAGAACGGTTTCCGGACATGCCGACATCCGTTTTACAAGCCTTGTCGTGGTGAATATCGGGTAAAAAGGAGGTGTG
>OHRU01000735.1_pt1 | contig 12387 bp, 8 predicted proteins | sample 1578491 | NCBI WGS metagenome assembly OHRU01 (sample SAMEA3879565, study PRJEB24766) | human gut metagenome | biome: human-associated habitat; feature: feces | place: USA | collected 1985/1987 | reverse complement strand
ACATATGTTGTTCGATATTGCCCTTTTCACCAATACCAAAATAAACAATAAGGGAGAGAAAGTGGCTGTGGGTACTCATATCTTACCTATGTTAAGGTAGAGTGCCCGTATAGCTGCTGTTATAGTAGTAGCAATCAGTTGTGTTTTTTTATTCAAGGAGTATTTTTTGCTTGCTAATGATGTATCGCAAGATGAGGTAAAAAAACACTATCGTGCATTGTGCGAGGCACAGCCCGACAACCTACTGCTTTTAAGTTGGCAGTCTGATATAGAAAACAGGGGGCGACTTTTGAAAAAGGGAAGCTCTTTGCCCGATTTTGTTTTTACTTTGAAAGACGGCAGGAAGGTACAGGCTTCCGATTATCGTGGGAAACCGCTTTTGGTCAATTTTTGGGCTTCGTGGGAAAGCCGTAGCCGGGCTGAAACTTTCCGTATCAGGCGGATGTTGAAAGGAAATTCCGGGAAGATAGAGGCCGTCAGTATTTCGTTGGATGTTAACGATGCGGCCCGAAAGGGAATTGAACGTATGGACAGTGTGTCGTGGACAAGCTATTGTGACTTTCAGGCGTGGAATAGTCCGTTGGTCAAACTGTTCGGCATCCGTTCCATACCTTTCTTTATATTGGTAGGGGCAGACGGTAAAGTGCTTGCTGCCGGAGCTTCTTATGAGAAGGACATAGAGCCGGAAATCAAGAAACTTTTTGAATCGCGATAAACGGGCCGTTATGTTAGTAAAGGTTTATGGTGCATCGGTCCGGGGGCTTTCTGCCATACCCGTAACCATTGAGGTGAATGCCTCAAGGGGGATTAAGTTCTTTTTGGTTGGTTTGCCGGACAATGCGGTAAAAGAGAGCCACGAGCGCATTGTGGCGGCAGTAGAAAACAGTGGATTCCGTTTCCCCTCGAAACAGTTCGTGGTCAATATGGCTCCTGCGGATATCCGTAAGGAGGGAGCGGGATATGACTTGCCCTTGGCCATCGGAATCTTGGCGACGGACGAAAAGGTGAAACTCGAAAAGTTATCCCGCACCATGATGCTTGGTGAGTTGAGCCTTGACGGTAGCTTGCAACCGGTGAAAGGGGCTTTGCTGATAGCCATCAAGGCCCGGGAGATGGGGTTTGAGCATTTGATTGTTCCAGAGCAGAATGTCCGGGAAGCCGCAGTGGTCAACCAACTTAAGGTGTATGGGGCGCGTCATATCAGTGAGGTGGTGCGTTTCTTGAATGATGAGGGAGGTCTTTTGCCTACTGAAGTAGATACACGGGCTGAATTTTATGCCCAACAGACTGAGTTTGATTTCGACTTTGCAGATGTGAAAGGCCAAGAGCATGTGAAACGGGCATTAGAGGTGGCTGCGGCAGGTGGTCATAATGTCATCATGATAGGTCCTCCCGGAAGTGGGAAATCCATGATGGCAAAGCGTTTGCCTTCTATCTTGCCTCCTTTGTCATTGGCTGAAAGTTTGGAAACCACCCAGATACATTCGGTGGCCGGAAAACTGGAGCGTGAAAGTTCGCTCATCGCCCGGCGTCCGTTCCGTTCTCCTCATCATACGATTTCGCAGATTGCCTTGGTGGGAGGAGGGGCGAATCCCCAACCCGGCGAAGTGAGTCTGGCGCATAACGGGGTGCTGTTTTGTGATGAGTTGCCGGAGTTTTCCCGTTCGGTGCTCGAAGTGTTGCGTCAGCCGCTCGAGGACCGGCAAATCAACATATCCCGTGCCAAGTATAGTGTCACTTATCCTTGTTCGTTTATGTTCGTGGCTTCCATGAATCCGTGTCCGTGCGGTTATTACAATCATCCCACGAAGGCTTGTGTCTGCACACCGGGACAGATTCACCGTTACCTGCATAAAATATCTGGGCCGTTGTTGGATCGCATAGACTTGCAGATAGAGATTACTCCTTTGTCGTTTGAAGAACTTTCGCGGACAGCTCCCGGAGAATGCAGTGCCGTGATTCGGGAGCGGGTGGTTCGTGCCCGCCGTATTCAGGAACAGCGTTATGCCGATAGCAAGGGAGTACATTGTAATGCGCAGATGACCTCTCGTCTGTTACGGGAATATGCAGCTCCTGATGAACAGGGGGTGGAGATGTTGCGGGCGGCTATGTCGCGGCTTCAGCTCTCAGCCCGTGCTTATGACCGTATTTTGCGTGTGGCTCGTACAATTGCGGATTTGGACGGGAAGGAAACTGTCGGGCTTCCCCATATAGCTGAAGCCATCGGTTACCGGAATTTGGACCGGGCCGGATGGGGAGAGTAGCTTGCATTTCACCGAAATAGGCAAAACATTCCCTTTTTTTGGGAAACTTCTTAATGCTCTCTCTTTGTATCTTTGCTTTAGTTTGTTTTAACCTATAATTAAAGAAGAGAATGGTAAGTATGAAAGCATGGACACATGGTTTATGGAGTTTGTTGTGTGCTGGAATGGTAGGTGTTGTCCCGGCAAAGGTTGCCGCTGCTTTGCCGCAAGGAAGCGGTAAAGCCGTGAATTTGGCTTTGGGGGCGGAAGCATTTTCCGGCTCTTGCTATGGTGCCGGATATGAGGCCAAGTATGTGACGGATGGCAATTGGGATACGCGTTGGGCATCAGCCGGACTGTCTGGGACGGTATGGCTTACCTTGGACTTGAAAGGGGAAAGGACGTTCAACTGCATTGATGTTTATGAGACAGAAGGTTACAAAGGACGCATAGAGGAGATTGTCATTTCAGTGTCCAATGACGGAATAGGATGGAAACGTTGGCTGAACCGCAGACCGAGTGATGCACGGACAGTGTTGGTTGGTGAAGAGATGACAGCACGTTATGTACAGGTCTCTTTTTTGGAGTGTAGTCCGGAGGGCATCAACGTAGATGAAATCGGTATCTATGACGACCCGCAAGCTGTGGCTACGCCCGAACCGACGGCGTGGAGGGAGGATGCTCTCGGTTGGATTCGTCAACTGCCTTCCCGTGAGGCCAATGTGTACCAACAGCGTAAGGCACATTTGAAGTACGGAATGTTTATCCATTACGGTATGAATACCTTTTTGGGGCAGGAATGGAGCGATGGTTCATCTCCGGCCTCGGCCTACCATCCGGACTTGTCCACGCTCAATCCCGAGGCTTGGGTCAAGGTGGCATACGAAGGCGGTATGAATTTCATTGTGTTGGTTACGAAGCATCATGACGGTTTTGCTTTGTGGAATACTCAGGTCGGTACGTATAACATCAATCATACGGGCCGGAAAGGCGACCGTCGGGACATCGTAAAAGAAGTAGCGGATGCTTGCCGCAAGTATGGAATCAAGTTGGGGCTATATTATTCTGCTTGGGACCGGAACTGGGATGCGAACCATACGCAGGCCTCCACGGGGTTAGACCGTGTACAGTTGGCGCAGGAATATAATGATTTCGCTTTGGCGCAAATCACCGAACTGATGGACGGGCGTTACGGCGAGATTTCGGAATTCTGGATAGACGGGGCGTGGGTGAAGAGCAATAAGGCATGGGAATTCGGCCGGATGTATGACAAGGTGAAGCGTTTGCAGCCTTCCTGCCAGATGGCGGTCAATACTTGCATCCGTTGTGGACGCACCCCGGACCAATACCAAGGCGGAGAAGAAATCTATTATTTCCCTTCCGACTTTCGTTTGCACGACCCGATGTTTACTCGGCGCGGCGCGGATGCTGACCCGAAAGTCTACCGTCGTGAGGGACAGGACTATTATTTGCCTTTCGAAGCCACGGTCTGTATGAACAACAGTTGGTTTTGGTCTGAAAAGAATAATGCGGAGAGTGTCATGTCTGCCGATAAAATCAAGGCGGCATACGAACACATGGTGGAACAGGGCAATACCTTGGTGGTCAACCTGGCTCCCGGCAAGGACGGATTGTTGAAAGACTACGACGTGGAAGCGTTGTATGAGGGGGCGCGTGCGTTGGGCATTGCCCGTGGCGATGCCCGTTTGAACCGTGGCAAGGAAGAGAGGGCTGTGCGCATAGATTATGTGACGACCAAGGGGTATGTGGCATTTCCCACCCGTTATCTTTATGGGAAGAAAGGGGTTGGCTTTACCGTCAAGGCCGAAGACTTGTCGCAAGACGGCTATCGCTTCGTAGGAAAAGAGGAAGTCGTAGAGGGTCGTTTCGGCAAGACCAAACGTATAGAGTTTGTGTACGAGGATGTGGCCGGAATCCCGGCAAGCGGTAAGTCGGATGGTTCGCTGTCAGGTTCGTATTCATGTCACATGAATTAGTAGGTATGAAGAAAGTTGTTTTTGTTGTGCTTGCAACATTGTGGTTGTTTGCATGTAAAAAAGAAGACGGTAAAAAGGTAGAGTTTCATGCTCTGCCTGTCAGTTCTATAGTGTCGGATACGTTGGAAATAGATTCGGTGCGCATGAATACCTTTTTTTCTAATCCGACTGCTCTTTTCATTATAGATGATTCGTTGATTCTCGTTTTTGATGATAATAGAAGTGATAAGCTTTGCCATTTTATTCATACGAAAGGGGGTGTGGTTAAAAGTTTCGGCGAGTGGGGACGTGCAAGAGGTGAATTTATCTTGCCGCAAGGATTGTCCTTGTCTAAAGATAAGGAGACTTGTTGCGTGTACGATTATAATACGCAATATACTGTTTGCTTTTCCGTAAAAGAGGCACTGGGTGGAGGCAATCCTGTCCAAGATGTGATAAGAATGGAAGAAGTAGAAAGCGGGCGACCTGTGGAGCATCGCTTCCATCAAGTCTTGGCTTTGTCAAACAACCGTTTCCTTGGCTTTGGCAACCATCCTGAAAATAGGGTTCAAATCTTTAATCGGTTAAAGGTGCTTGCCGCGTATTCAGATTTTCCGGTTCTTGACGAAAAAGAAGAGAACAACAGGTCTGTTTGGGGTAATTTGGTATCTTTTGGTGTATCTCCGGATGAAAAACATATCGTCATAACCACCGGGATAGGGGCGGCCTTTGAGATATTGTCTTTGAGTGGGGAAAAAATAAGCCATAAGTTGGTGAAAGGCTTCTATGCTCCGAAATATTCTATTGCTCAGGGAGCCGTTCCGACTTGTGTCGTCGTATGTCCGGAAACAGTAGTCGGATTTAATGCCCTGCATGTGGCAAATGATTGTTTTTATGCCGTGTTAGCCGGGCCGGAAGAGCGGTACAATGAAATCTTGAAATTTGATTTTGGTGGGGAATGTGTGCATAGATATTGTTTTCCGTCGGATATTGTTTATATAAATTGTATGACGGTCGATAAAGGGCGGCTTTGGGCTTTTGTGGAAAATAAGGACGGGGAAATAAAACTTATACAGACAAGGATATGAAGAATGACGGGCATACCCGTCATTCTTTTTCTTTTTTTCTTGATTTTTATCCGGAAAAGCGTTATTTTCGATGTTTGTATGAATCAACGTTGTGTGCGTCGGATATGGGAGCTTTGTCGTTACGGGATATTTCGTTGTTGCCGGTTTTTGCGGGCGTGAAGCAAGTGGGGCCTTGGTGGAATTTCAAGCATGTCATCAGCCCTTTCTATCGTTTGTATTATGTGGAGAGCGGGGCGGCTCGCGTGTGCGTGGATGATGTGTGGTATGAGTTGCGCTCCGGGCAGTTGTTCCTCATTCCGAAATATGCTTGCCATAGTTATGAATGCACGGGAGGGATGAACCATTACTATATCTGTTTCTTTGATGATTGGGTAGGGAACGGGGTGCCTCGTCCCGACAAGATGGCTTTGCAGGTACAGGCAGAGCCTTATGATTTGGCTTTGATGCGACGGTTCCTGCAGTTGAATCCGTGTATGGAACTTGTCAATATAGACCCCAAGGTCTATAACCGGGCAGTGTACGATGGGGCAACCTGTCTCTCCCATGCCCGAAAGGAGATGGAGAGTTGTGGCATCCTGATGCAGTTGTTTTCCCGTTTTGTTACGGACGAGTGCCTGGGATATTGCTTGGGAGCGGCAGCCGGTGGCAAGTTCGACGAAATTGTGAACTATATCCACAGCCATTTGGACCGGCATATCCCTTTGGCCGAGTTGGCAGACAGGGCTTGTCTGACGGCGGGGCATTTCTCTAAAGTATTCAAACAGGTGATGGGCACGTCCCCCTGCCTTTATATACAGAACCGGCGTATCAAACGGGCGCAAACCTTGTTGCTGACCACCAATATGACGATAACACAAGTCGCGGAAAGGGTCGGCATTTACAGTCCGGCACAGTTTACCCGTCTGTTTGCCAAGATTGCGGGTTGCAAGCCGAAGGATTACCGGAGCAAGTTGTTGGATTGTTGTTATTAAATGTCCGACATGTGGCACTTGTCTGGACGGTTTGACCTGAAAATAGGAATAATTCTGTAACTTTGTGCCATGAAAACCACGATTAAGCGAAAGCAGGGGGCAAGCTCGCTTGCTTCTGCCGAGCGTGAGTGGTTTATCTAATACCCGACAATGTAGGATATAATTGCTAAAAATATAGAAAATGGAAAAGAAATTCAAGAGAACAACCGTCACGTCGGCTTTGCCATACGCCAACGGTCCGGTGCATATCGGTCATTTGGCAGGGGTGTATGTCCCGGCGGACATTTACGTGCGTTACCTCCGTCTGAAGAAGGAGGACGTGCTTTTCATCGGCGGTTCTGACGAGCATGGCGTGCCCATCACCATCCGGGCCAAGAAGGAGGGCATCACGCCGCAGGACGTGGTAGACCGTTATCATAAAATCATCAAGGACTCCTTCGAGGAATTCGGCATTTCGTTCGATGTGTACGGGCGCACGACGTCCGAAGTGCATTGTGAGACGGCTTCGGAGTTTTTCCGTACCTTGTACGACAAGGGCGAGTTCGTGGAGAAAACTTCTATGCAGTATTACGATGAGGAGGCACATACTTTCCTGGCCGACCGTTACATCACGGGCGAATGCCCCCATTGCCATGCAGAAGGAGCATACGGCGACCAGTGCGAGAAGTGCGGCACGTCGCTGTCTCCCACCGACCTGATCAACCCCAAGAGTGCCATCAGCGGTTCGAAACCGGTGATGCGTGAGACGAAGCATTGGTATCTGCCGTTGGACAAGCACGAGGCATGGTTGCGCCAGTGGATTCTGGAAGACCACAAGGAGTGGCGTAACAACGTGTACGGGCAGTGCAAGAGTTGGCTCGACATGGGTTTGCAGCCCCGTGCCGTGAGCCGTGACTTGGACTGGGGCATCCCCGTGCCGGTGGAAGGTGCCGAGGGCAAGGTGCTTTATGTGTGGTTCGATGCGCCCATCGGCTATATCAGCAATACGAAGGAATTGCTGCCCGATTCGTGGGAGAAATGGTGGAAAGACCCCGAAACGCGTCTGGTACACTTCATCGGAAAAGACAATATCGTGTTCCACTGCATCGTGTTCCCCGCCATGCTGAAGGCAGAGGGTAGCTACATCCTGCCGGACAACGTGCCGAGCAACGAGTTCCTGAACCTGGAGGGCGACAAGATTTCCACTTCACGCAACTGGGCGGTATGGCTGCACGAGTACTTGCGCGATTTTCCGGGCAAGCAGGACGTATTGCGCTATGTGCTGACGGCCAATGCTCCGGAAACGAAAGACAACGATTTCACGTGGAAGGATTTTCAGGCCCGCAATAATAACGAATTGGTGGCAGTCTATGGTAATTTCGTGAACCGTGCCTTGCAGCTTACGCAGAAGTATTACGATGGTGTGGTGCCCGCCTGCGGCGAGTTGACGGAGTATGACCGCCAGACGTTGGATGAGTTCAAGGACGTGAAAACGAAGGTGGAAGAATTGCTCGATGCGTTCAAGTTCCGCGACGCGCAGAAGGAAGCGATGAACTTGGCACGCATCGGTAACAAATATATCGCCGACAGCGAGCCTTGGAAGGTGGTGAAGACCGATCCTGAGCGAGTGAAGACCGTCATCTACATCTCTTTGCAGCTCACGGCCAATTTGGCCATCGCTTTCGAGCCGTTCCTGCCCTTTAGCAGCGAGAAGCTCCGCAAGATGTTGAACATGGAAAGTTTTGAGTGGAATCGGTTGGGACGTACGGACCTCTTGGTGTCCGGTCATCAGTTGGCCAAGCCGGAACTGTTGTTCGAGAAAATAGAAGACGATGTAATCGAAGCACAAGTGCAGAAGCTGCTAGATACGAAAAAAGCCAACGAGGAAGCCAACTATAAGGCCAAGCCCATCCGCGAGAATATCGCATTCGAGGACTTCCAGAAGCTGGACATCCGCGTGGGAACGGTATTGGAATGCACCAAAGTGCCCAAAGCGGACAAACTGTTGTGCTTTAAGATTGCCGACGGGTTGGAAAACCGCACAATCGTAAGCGGTATCTCCAAATTCTACAAGCCCGAGGAACTGGTGGGCAAGCAGGTTTGCTTCATTGCCAACCTTGCTCCCCGTAAACTGAAAGGCATCGAGAGCCAAGGCATGATACTTTCGGCACTGAATTATGACGAGTCGCTGAGTGTCATTACCGTAGACCGTGAGGTGAAGCCCGGTTCAGAGGTTTGTTGACAAGATGGCAGGGGCAATGGTATTCGTGCCCTGTATATGATAAAAAGGAGAGGAACCGATTGGGTGTTCCTCTCTTTTTTGGGGTTTACAGTCCTCCGTCTACCATCCAGATTCCTTGCGGGTTGTCACGGCGCAAGGCTATGTGGCGGATTGCAGAACTGCCGTCGGGGAGGGTCAGTTTGTAGAACACGAAGACTCCGTTGTAACCTTTTTTCTCTTTGGCTTCGCTGAAATCTGAAGCCTTGCAGCCTTTTAAGTTTTCGGAGAGTGTGGGAAGTGAGGCCGTGTAATAGTAAAGTGCTTCGCCTGCCATTTGGGGCTTTCCACAGGTGAGTGCTTTCAGGACTCTTTGTGCGGCTTCCGGGGCAGTCTCGTTCTTTAGCTTTTTCAGGCGTACCGGGGCTTGGATTTCCGGTGCGTGGGCCGGTAGCCAGGTCACTTGTGTCGTGTCGGGGCGTTGTATGAGTTGGGTCGGTGTGAGGTGAAGATTATAGTCAATGCGTTCACTTTTCAGCACAAGCGTCTTTTGTCCATTGCGTTCCCACCATATTTGTATGCTCTTCAGCATCTTGTCTTCTTTTGAGAACACGTTCTCGGTGGTACACCGGTAGCTTGTTTCTTCCCCTTCCATCAAAGTCGCTATGTCGGAACCGTATATCTGGGTATGGGTGACTATGGTGATGGTGGAGTCTGTTTCGGTCGTTCCATCCGGGCACCTTTGTCATCCAGTAATGCCCTTTTTTGTCGCTCTAACAGAGTTTCGGGGTGGAGCAGCGTGGCGAATCCTTCGGCAAAGTTGGCATCGGGTGTGCCGTATACCCCTGAACCGTTCGTGTCCCACATGTACTGCTTCTCGCCGTCCGACATGATGGTGCGTCCGCCTTCTTTTTCAATCCTCCAGAATGTCTTGGCTTCTTGCCGCATGGATTTGATACTGATATGCGTGAATCCGGATTCCGGATTGATGTAGGCGAAGTTCTCTTTCGGAGTGGTACGGGCGTAGATAGACATGGAGAAGCTTTCCGCGTCTCGTGATTTTTGGATGGATTGCTCGAAAACCAAAGGGATGGCAGTGACGGCCTCCGCTTGTGTGGAGAACAGGTTGCTTAGCCCTGTGCCCACACCGGCTAAGAATATGGCTATGGCGGCCGCTACCTGCAGGATTCTGCGTATCAGTTTTTGTTGGGGGGCACCTTGTGGTTGTGAGGGCTGTAACGTGATAACCGGTTTTTGTTTTCCAAACTCCGGTGAATGCTTGGGCGTAAGTAAGTCTACCGTTTGCATGAAGTCTTCGTAATAAGCACGGCACGAAGCGCATTCCTTCATGTGTTGTCTACAAGCTTCTGCAATGGCCGGATCGATTTGTTTGTCACATAAGTCGGCCATATATTTCTTAAAATCTTCGCATTTCATGATGTTTTGTTTTTTGGGTTTTTCTACTTTAGGATTTGATTCCTTTTCTGATTTTTTCTATTCCGTACTGGAATCTGGATTTGGCGGTTGTGACCGGTATGTCCAGGATGGCGGCAATGTCCGAGAAACTGTTATTGCCGTGGATACGGAGCCGGATGACTTCGGCTTGTTCCTCCGGGATTCCTGCTAGCAGGGTCGAGATAAGTTGGAACTCTTGTTCGAAGTTTTCGGCTTTTTCTTCACTGACGTGTGTGGCTTGCTCTATCGGCACGAATTGCCGTGTTTGCCGTCGGCGCAACCGGTCGGTGCAGAAATTGGAAAGGCTTCGATAGAGGTAACTGCGCAAGTTTGCCAGGGGATGACCACCTGCATCTTGTTTTTTAGTATGCAGTTGCAGGAAAATGTCTTGTACGGCATCTTCGGCATCGTCTGCGTTTCCTAACCGGTAACAGGCGTATCTCAGCAAATGAGGTCTTTCGCTCTCCATCAATGCGGCTATCTCCCGATGCGGTTTCTTTTCCGGATGGTTGTTTAGGGTTTGTTTCATATTTCATTCATGTTTTTTAGACTGCAATCTGTAATAATGACGCAATAGGGAGATAAAAGACGTAAAAACTGCCTTCTTTTTTAGATATTACCTAATAAAAAAGAAAAAGGCAGTTTTTACACAGAAAAATAGGTCTGCTGTTTAAGGCAGGTCCTTTTTGTCCTCTTCGAGGTCTTGTCGGGGAAGATTGGCTGCCAACAGCAGCCAACCCGCAACACCGGCTACGATGGAGCCGCAAAGAATGCCCAGTTTCGCATCATTGAGGAGTGTACTGCCTTCCATACCTATATTATAGTAGGAAAGGTCGGCAATGAACATGGAGACGGTGAACCCGATGCCCGTCAACATGCAGACGCTGAAAAAGTTTTTCCAGTTGCAGCCCTGGGGTAATTGGACGAATCCCAACTTGACTGCCAACCAAGAGAACGAGAATACGCCTACGAATTTCCCGATGGCCAATCCTAAAAAGACTGCCAGACCTACTCCGTTGAGCAGGCTGTCCATGCTGATGCCTTCTAAGTTCACTCCTGCATTGGCGAAGGCGAAGACCGGAATTACGAAATAATTGATGGGGTTCTGCAAAGCGTCTTCCAAATCCTGTAAAGGGCTAATCGTACGGTCCGAGGCGTGTTCTATATTTTTAAGCAATATGATTTGTTCGTTGGACAGGATAGTAGTCCCCTTATGATTGGTGGTTGCCTGGTCTATGGGGAAACGGTTGATTTTGTTTCGCAGGTGTTTGACGAAGTGAAGGGCAGAAACTCCGGGGCGTGCCGGGACGAAGAAGGCCACGATTACTCCGGCTATGGTGGCATGGATACCGGAATTCAGTAGGGAGTACCAAACGAATGTCCCGATGACGATGTAGAACATTTTGGACATGACATGACGATGGTTGCCGAAGGCCAAAATCACAAGCAGGAGAGCGGCGTAGGCCAAGTATTGGAAATGCAATTCGGTAGAATAAAAAATGGCAATGACCAAAATGCCGCCCAAGTCATCGGCTACGGCCAAGGTGGCCAGAAATATCTTCAGGCCGATGGGAACCCGTTTGCCGAACATGGAGAGTACCCCCAATGAGAACGCAATGTCAGTAGCCATAGGAATTGCGCTACCCCGTAGCATAAGCGGGTCGTCGGGGCAGGTGAGGACGAAAATCAACACGGGAATAGCCATTCCGCCGCAGGCTCCGATGATGGGGAGCAGGGCTTTCTTCATCGTGGAAAGTTCGCCTACGAGAATTTCCCGTTTGATTTCCAGGCCCACGGAAAAGAAGAACAGTGCCATTAAGAAATCGTTGATGAATTCCAACAAGGTGAGGCATTCCTTCCCGTGGCTGAACAGGTTGAAGTTTCCGATGGAGAAACTGACTGGTTTGTCCCACAAGGCACGGTAGGCATCTCCCCAACCGGAATTGGCCACGACCAGGGCCAAAATTGTAACGATAATCAGAATCAGGCTGGAGTTCACGTATTTCCTGAACATGCTAAGAAAAGTATAATTCCTCATGGCTTTTAGGGATTGGGGGTAGGTGTTGGTTTTAATTTTTGCTATTCCATACGATGGGCGTTCCCGTAGTCGTAATACCCTCGGCTTGGATGCTGAGTACCGTAGGTTTGCTGTTGTTATACAAATTGACGGTAGCCTTTCCTTCCGAGTCGAATTTCACATTGGGCATCCAGTACAAGGTACGGCGATAGTCTTTTGTGTCCGGCAAGGGCTTTTGGCTGTAATCGGGGCTATAGAAGTCTTCGCATACGGCATATCCGTCCAACACATAACGTCGGTCACGGTACGTGGGTTGGTAGCCGTCGTTGGGGAATAGGCGGTAGTCGATGATGACATCCGGTTGGTTGTCCCCTTGGTATTTCGGACTGCCTTGTTCGCGGGGGGCATAATCAGTGTAAATATAAAGCTTGTCTAAGTTC
>OHRU01000731.1_pt1 | contig 12406 bp, 10 predicted proteins | sample 1578491 | NCBI WGS metagenome assembly OHRU01 (sample SAMEA3879565, study PRJEB24766) | human gut metagenome | biome: human-associated habitat; feature: feces | place: USA | collected 1985/1987 | reverse complement strand
GGTAGCTTACGATCGTATCTCACTTTTCGTTCCATTTCTGTGTCCTCACTTTCATTTTTTGTGTTTATTTTTCTGACGATAGTCATCAAATTAAAGGATCTTAGGGAAACGGAGCGTCCCTAACAAGCTGATGAACTGCGAACGAAGCGTGCCACGTTCATCGTTGCTTGCTACTCTGAAATCATTATATCATTTTAGTCTTTCCCGATGTATTAACAAAGTGCGACGATTTATGTTAGCCGTTCGTTTTCACCTTATTTTCCCCCTCACCTTATATGCAAAAAATCAGCAAAACGCACCCTGTTTTTTGCAGAATTTACAGAATGTTCATAAGTATTTTTGTGAAATGTTGATAGAAGAAGCACCTTGTATATTTATCGGTGGAAAAACATTCGTTGTGACATATCAAGAAAATGATTTTTTCTCTAACGATAGTCATAATCTTGTGCTTTACGTGAAAGATGCAAGATTGCAAAATAAATCTTGTCAATTGCTATTGGTAAGTTGTATATATAAGTCGCTTAAAAATAAGTATAGCTGGGGAAACAGTATTAGTTATAAGAAAATACAAGATGATAAAATAGTTGTACCTATAAAAAATAATACAATCGACTTTGAATTTATGGAAAGCTTTATAGAGGAGCTGGAAGCGGAGCGTATAGAGGAGCTGGAAGCGTATCTTTCAGTCTCTGGACTGAAAGATACGCAACTGACAGCTGATGAGCTGTCAGCTCTGGATAAATTCAACTCAATAAATTGGAAAAAGTTCAACCTTGAAACACTTTTTGGCAAGTCAACAAGAGGAAAACGCTTAAAAGGTGACGATAGAATAGGTGGTAATCTTCCTTTTGTTACAGCAGGAGAAACCGATGAGGGCATTTCAGCTTTTATCAGTAACGATGTAGAAATATTTTCAAGCAATACAACTACGATTGATATGTTCGGCTCAGCTAAGTATAGAAATTATAACTATGGTGCTGATGACCATATTGCTGTTGTACATACCGAAAATCTATCAAAATATGCAGCCATATTTGTCCGCTTGCCATAAATCAGCACATAACGGAGATTTTAGCTATTCAAGAAATTTTTATGCTAAAGATGCTGACAAATTATATATATCTTTACCCGTAAAAAATGAACAACCTGATTATGAACTAATGTCAACTCTTATCTCGGCAATGCAGAAACTTGTCATTGCTGATGTTGTAAAGTTCAGCGATGAAAAAATAAAAGCTACAAAACAAGTTGTAGGATAATAAAAATCGCAAGTTATTCACTTAGTGTTGAGTGATTTAACTTGCGATTATTTTTTATGTCGAATATAGCTGTTTGGGGTGAAGTATACTTATTTGGTGCCCACTTACTTTAAGATAGGTGCAAATCTGATACGGATATTCGGCATCTTCGTGATAGTCGAATAAGTATTCAGCATCCAGCCCTCACTGCCGTCATTTACGTTCTCACCGCTTGCAGGAGGCGCAAATATCTTGAGCGTCATATCAGCTTCACCGTCAAGAGGCTTTTCAAAGAACGCCGACATAAAGTCAATCGTCTTTGCGTGAGGTGCCTTGTAGAACCACTTGCCGTTGATTTCCATCATAAGATTAAGATCTGCGTCCTCGTCCTCAAATGTGATTTCGCAGAATGTGGGGTTCTTTTCAAAGTGCAGAGGTATCTCGATACCCTCAGCGTCCTCAGAACCGCCCCAACGTAATTTTACAGGGAACTGTGCGTCGCCCTCGCTTTTCATTTCGGGATAGAAATACTCATCGTGAATAATTTCCTTGTAGGTCTGCATTACCGGCTGCTCAATACCGCAGTCAGCATTGTTCGGATCCTCAATTTCAAGTCCAAGTCTGCCTCTGTCACGGAACTGATAGAATGTAAAGCCGTTGAACCAGCCCTGATCCTTGTCGTTCTTGAGCATATCGCAGAATTCCTTTACCATTTCAGCCTGCTCGTAAGGTCCCGTTACATCGCCGTCAGCGTTGAACTCACTCATTACCATAGGCTTCTTTTCTCCGCCGCAAAGCTCTCTGTAACGCTTTTCCGACAGCTTAGTAAGATTATATGTATCAGCTACCTTGCTTCTGCTAAAAGAGTTTCCGCCCTCGTCCGCAACGTCAAAAGGCCAACCCCAGTGAAGAGCCATGTACTTGTCAACAGACCATATATCCGTTGCTCTTACAGCGTCGGCAAATTCCTTTTCCATCTCGATTTCTCCGCCCTTTTCGGGATGCTCCACACCGCCGATACAGAGAATAGTCTGTACGTTGGGTGCAAACTTCTTTATTACCTCACGGGCATGGATATAGAAATCAGCCACCTGCTGATAGGTCGCACGCTTTGTAAACGAGAACCAGTTACCTGTAGCCTCGTGGTTGATTCTCAGCTGCATACGGCCGAATGTTGAAAGCTCCTTGCCTATCTGTTCAAGATGCTCGTCCGTAACATTCGGATCTATCGTCATTGTAAGTATAACGTCCTGTCCGTGACGTCTTACATCACGCATACAGGTGAAAGGCTCGTCGTCGGTTGTTCCGCCGATACCGCCCTTATATGTAAAATAGTCGTCATAGGGATAATCCCACTGGAATGCGATCTCCTTGTCCTTGAAAGCGTTTCTCGCTCTTGCAGGCCATGTTTCGTCAAGCGGATAATAGCAATACATAAGGCTTACCGCTCTGTGAGGTCTGCCCAGCTTGTTCAGGATATAATCCTGGTTTACATACTCTCCTCTTTCACTTCCGTCGCCAAGGTCAACCGCACATTTAGCAGGACCCATGTGGATCTTCTTGATCTCGCTCATGTTAATAAACTCCTTACACAACTTTTTTCAGAAATACTGATTTTTAAGACTTATCCGTCCTTTCCGGCAATTCGCCGTCTGCCGCTATGCACCGCTCACAGACAGCTTACCGGAATAATTTTGTGAAAACCTGCGTTTTCATCGAATAAATTGAGTATATCATAAAATGAAAACGATTTCAAGGCTTTACAAAAAAATTTTTTTGGTATATAATAAAGCAGTATTGCAAAATTGAAAGGAACGGTAACCTATGTTAGAATATGATGAACTCAAAGTTGAGTTCGAGGGCTATGAGCCTGAGCTTAAAGAGCTTGCCGGCGCACTTGACCTTGATAATCTCAAAACAGAAATAGCAAAGCTCGAAGAACAGAGCGCACAGCCTGATTTCTGGAACGATGTAGAAAATTCTCAGAAAATTTCTCAGAAAATAGGCGAAGATAAGAATATAGTACAGAGCTACGAAAAGCTCCGTGAAAGCTATGACGATGTAATGACAATGCTCGAGCTTGCTCAGGAAGAGGATGACGAATCTATGCTTCCCGAGATACAGGAGCTGGCAAAGCATTTCAGAACAGAGCTTGAATCGCAGAAGCTCGCTACCCTTCTCTCAGGCGAATTTGACCATAATAATGCGATTCTCACATTCCACGCAGGCGCAGGCGGTACTGAAGCTCAGGACTGGGTCGAGATGCTTTACCGTATGTACAACCACTGGGCAGAACAGCACGGTATGAAGGTAACCGTACTCGACTACCTTGACGGTGAAGAAGCAGGTATAAAGAGCGCCAGCATACTGGTTGAGGGCAGAAACGCTTACGGCTATCTGAAGAGCGAAAACGGCGTACACAGACTTGTCCGTGTATCTCCCTTTGACAGCTCCGGACGCCGCCACACCAGCTTTGCTTCCGTTGAAGTAATGCCTGAAATCAATGAAGATATTGACATTGAGATAAGCGAAGACGAGATTAAGATGGACGTTTACCGTGCAAGCGGTGCAGGCGGTCAGAAGGTCAACAAGACATCCTCCGCTGTTCGTATTACACATATCCCCACAGGTATCGTGTGTGCCTGCCAGACAGAGCGTTCACAGCATCAGAACAGAGAATACGCTATGCGTATGCTGAAGTCAAAGCTGCTTGAAATCAAGGAAAGAGAACACCTCGACAAGATTTCCGACATCAAGGGCGAACAGCTTCAGATTGCCTGGGGCGCACAGATACGCTCCTATGTATTCATGCCCTACACAATGGTAAAGGATCACCGCACAGGCTACGAAATGGGCAACATCGGCGCAGTTATGGACGGCGACCTTGACGGCTTTATAAACGCTTATTTAAAGGCACTCAGCTTAGGACAGATATAATGAAAAAGAACGACATCGTTGAAATTGAGATAACAGCTCTTTCAAGCGAATGTTCCGGTATAGGCAAGAAGGACGGCATGGTTATTTTCGTGCCGTTTTCTGCTATAGGGGACAAGCTTGAAGTAAAGATACTGAAAGTAAACAAAACCTACTGCTACGGCAAGATAGAGAGTATCATCACGCCCTCTCCCGACAGAGTCACTCCCGACTGCCCCATTTACACTAAGTGCGGCGGATGTTCTCTGCGGCATATCAGCTACGAGGCTCAGCTCAGAGCCAAAGAGCAGTTCGTAAAGGACGCTTTTACCAGAATAGGCGGTCTTTCGCCCGAATTTTTGCCGATAATCCGCAACACCAATATAAACGGCTACCGCAACAAGCTACAGATACCCATAGGCACCGATAAGGACGGAAATCTTATCGCAGGCTTCTATGCCTTCCACTCGCACAGAATCGTTCCCTGCGAAAAGTGCCTTTTACAGCCCGACATTTTTTCGAAAATCACTGCCGACTTTCTGAAAATTTCAACCGGGCTTAATCTGACCGCTTACGATGAATCTACGCACAAAGGTATATTGCGTCATTTATATTTAAGAAAAGGCTATTACAGCGGAGAAATATGTCTTTGTATAGTAGTAGCAAAAAATGTTCCGGAAATTAAAATTCTGTCGGACAGACTTATTGAAAAATATCCCGAGATAGTAAGTTCTGTAATCAATGTAAATAACAAGGATACTAACGTAATTTTAGGCGATGAAGAGATAGTATTGACATCAAAAAACTACATTTGTGACATCATGTGCAAAAACGCCGTAAACATAGCTCCGAAGGCGTTTTATCAGGTTAATACTCCCTGTGCGGAACAGCTTTATTCATCAGCCTGTGATTTTGCTGAGCCGAAGGGCAAAACGGTGCTTGATTTGTACTGCGGAGCAGGCACGATCGGACTTTCAATGGCACGCACTGCAAAGAAGATAATCGGCGTCGAGATAGTCCCCGAGGCAATCGAAAACGCAAAGCAGAATGCCCTCGCAAACGGCATAACAAACTGCGAGTTCATCTGTGCCGATGCCGCCGAAGCCGCACGGATACTGCATTCACGCAATCTCCGCCCCGACGTGATAATGGTAGACCCTCCCCGCAAGGGCTGCGGCAGGGACGCCTGCGAGCAGATAGCCGCCTTCTCCGCCCCCCGCATCGTCATGGTCTCCTGCAACGCCGCCACCGCCGCCCGTGACTGCGCCTGTTTTGCCGAACTCGGCTACTCCACCGACAAGTGCGTAGCAGTCGATATGTTCAGCGGCACAAACCACGTTGAGTGCGTGGTGCTCTTGACCAAAGCGCATAACTGATAGTGTGAAATCACTTTAAATATAAATCTTTTACAACGCTTTTATTGTGTAAAATTGAGCATAGAAATAGCATGGAAAATCTTCTCGATTTTTATATTCATGCTGATAAGAGGATTTAGAATTCAAAAACACGATGATACGCAAGGAGGCTCTTCATTAAATGAAATACGATTGGATAGATTTTTACACAGAGTTTGCTACTAAACTTCTTACTTTCAAAACGGATAGAAAGACTCTTATTCAGAAAATATATGCGGTATATGACGCAGCCGGAATTAGTGTTCCGAAACTTGAAAGTGGCGATGAAATTATTGACATTGACCCATTCACCGTTTTTGGTACATTTAACAAGGGAATAACAAATGCCAACAGAATTGCTATTCTTAACGGGATAGCATCAGAGTTTAAGATTGCTACAAATGTGCCGAGCAATTTTGATGGAATCCCGGTTCTTAATAATCTGAATTATCCGACGAAGAAGTGAATGCAATAACAGGTAAGAATAATGTAAATAAGTTCGAGAACGATGTGGCATTTGCTCGTAGCTATCTTGTCAGTGCAGGATATATTGACAATAGCGTATATGGCGTATGGACATTAACTGAGGCGGGTAAAAATGTTGATATGACTGATGAACTTGCATCAGATATTTTCAAAAAAGTTGTCTCAGATGCAAAGAGTAAGAAAATGAATGATAGCGATGCTCTTGCAGGCAGTGATGTCGATGCCATTCATTACTGGATTTATGCTCCGGGACAAAACGCAGGCAAATGGGAAGAGTGTTATAAGAACGGTTATATGCTGCTGGGATGGGGCGAGATCGGAGATCTTAGAGTATTCAGCTCAAAGGATGAAATGAAGCAGCAGATGAAGAAAGAATACGGTGACAGCAGTTCCTATAAGAATTCAGCTCATGCTACTTGGCAGTTTGTACATGATATTAAGATAGGCGATGTGATATACGTTAAAAAAGGCAATAATGGCATTCTTGGCAAAGGAATTGTTGAGTCTGATTATGAATATGACGCAGATCGCACAGATGAATATTTAAATGTCAGAAAAGTAAATTGGACGAACAAGGGCGATTGGATTATTAAACATCAGTTTCCTCAGAAGACTCTGACTGATATTACGCCATATAGTGACTTCGTGCAAGAAATCAAGGCGTTGTTTGATGGCGACGATATTGCCGATGACGAGCCGGAAAATATCTATCCGGAGTACACAGCAGAGAATTTCCTGGATGATGTGTACATGTCTGAAGATGATTATACCCGATTAGTTGGCTTGCTTAGAAATAAGAAAAATATTATCTTGCAGGGTGCGCCGGGAGTAGGAAAAACATATGCCGCTAAGCGCTTGGCCTATTCTATGATGGGTGTAAAAGATGTAGATCGTGTCATGATGGTACAGTTCCATCAGAGTTATTCCTACGAAGATTTTATTATGGGCTTTCGTCCATCTGTCACAGGATTTGAACTGAAGAAGGGGCCTTTCTACAATTTTTGTAATAAAGCCGAGGTGGATAGTGATAACGAGTATTTCTTTATCATAGATGAAATCAATCGTGGCAATCTGAGTAAAATCTTCGGTGAGCTGTTTATGCTGATTGAAAATGATAAGCGAGGAAATACGCTACAGCTTCTATATTCGGATGAAAAGTTTGCTGTTCCGAAGAATGTCTATATCATCGGCATGATGAATACTGCAGACAGAAGCCTTGCTATGCTGGATTATGCGCTTCGCAGAAGATTTGCCTTCTTTGATATCAAGCCGGGATTTGAGACTCCTGGGTTCCGTGAGTACCGTATGGCATTAGATAATGAGAAGTTCAACAAGCTGATCCGTTGCGTCGAAAATTTAAACAGAGAGATTTCTGCTGATGAATCTCTGGGCGAAGGGTTCTGCATCGGCCACAGTTACTTCTGCAATTTACAGCCTGATACAATTGACGACAGCTTGCTTTATGGTGTTGCGGAATATGAGCTGATACCTTTATTGAAAGAATACTGGTTTGATGAGCCTATGAAGGTAAAAGATTGGACTGAGAATCTAAGGAGTGCAATTAAGTGATACCGATTCAAAACATCTATTATATGCTGTCCTATGCATTTCAGGTATTGAACGAGCAGGGTTATAAGAATATAGCCACAGAACAATTTACTAATACTGCAGAGCTGATGGCGGCTATCTTGGAAAAGGGTATCACAATTCAGCTAAAGCGAGGACTTGGTAAAGAATATATTCCACAGACCGAGGCGCTCTCTTCTCTGCGAGGAAAGATTGATATTGCAGATTCTATCAAGACACAGTCAATACTACGTAAACAGCTAATCTGTACATATGACGAGTTTTCGGTTAACAGTATTATGAATCGGATCATCAAATCTACAGTTGAACTTCTCCTTTGCTCGAATATATCGAAACTGCGCAAGAAAAATCTCAGAAAGTTAATGGTGTATTTCAGCGAGGTGGATTTTATTGATTTATATACAGTAAATTGGAAAATTCAGTACAATCGAAATAACCAAACCTATCGCATGCTGATCTCGATATGTTATCTGGTAGTAAAAGGTCTGTTGCAAACTCAATCAGACGGAAGCACCAAACTGATGGATTTTCTGGACGAGCAGCGTATGTGCCGGTTGTATGAAAAGTTCGTTCTGGAATACTACAGGAGGGAGTATAAAAATCGGATTACCGCAAATGCGTCACAGATTCCTTGGCAATTGGACAATGACGAGAATTCTATGCTGCCGGTGATGCAAAGTGATATTATGCTCCGGCGTGATGATAGAGTTCTTATCATTGACGCAAAGTACTATGAGCATAGTATGCAGGTACAGTTTAACAAGCATACACTTCACTCGGCTAATCTTTATCAGATTTTTACTTATGTGAAGAATAAGGAATACGAATTGAGAGAGAATGAGCATACGGTTTCGGGGATGATTTTGTATGCGAAGACTGATGAAGAGATATATCCGGATAATGTATATCAGATGAGTGGTAACCGGATCACAGTCCGGACTCTGGATTTGAATTTACCATTTACAGAAATAGCAGAGCAGCTAAATACAATAGCAAAATTGCATTTCAGTTTATAATGGCGGAATCCTATTTGAAACAGGAAAAACGAAACAACTATCCGTTCAAGTGCGGCAGACAGACAAATGTTGCTGTCTGCGGCGATTTATTTACTGTCATATTTACACATAGATAAGCATCCGTTTACCTCTTTGAATCCGACTTTGCTGTACAGCTTATACGAAATGCTGTTTCTTTTTGTTTCTAAAGAAAACACGGCATTTCAAACAGATTGAAAAATTCGTTCATCATAGCAGTTTCATAGCCTTTATTTTGATATTCAGGTGCAATGGCAACCGTATTGATTTTGATATTCCTTGATAATATTCCGGGGATCTCACAGGCTGTCAGGAATCCGGGTATAACATCTTTTTCAATCAACGTATACATAAAACAATTTTCTGTTTTTATAAACCGTTCAAGATAGTCCGCTACCGCTTTGCTGTACAAATCTCCGATCGCTCCTTTTTTGTCGAAAGCATCAAGATATATATGTGCAATCGTAAATAGCGTTTTGCCTTGCCGTAACCTGTTCTGCCATCAAATCTCCCTTTCATAACATAATAACATAATAAGATATATTTATTGTAAACAGACAAAAAATCTTTTGTCAAGAAGCATCTTTTGCATCATAGGCTTATTGACAAAACTTCTTTCCCGTACTATAATCAAAGTAAATAAACGGCAATTCTTAATTGTAAGCAAGCCGCAATACAGGAGGATGAAAAAATGGCTAAAAACAAGTATGCAGGCACACAGACCGAAAAGAATCTACAGGAAGCGTTTGCAGGAGAATCTCAGGCAAGAAACAAGTATACATATTTTGCATCCGTAGCGAAAAAAGAGGGCTATGAGCAGATGTCCGCCCTTTTCCTGAAAACTGCGGATAACGAAAAGGAACACGCTAAGATGTGGTTCAAGGAGCTTGCAGGAATAGGCGATACAAAAGCAAACCTTGAGGCTGCCGCAGACGGCGAAAACTACGAATGGACTGATATGTACGAAAACTTTGCCAAGACAGCCGAGGAAGAAGGCTTTCCTGAGCTTGCCGCTAAGTTCAGGGCGGTAGGCGAGATTGAAAAGCACCACGAGGAAAGATACCGTGCACTGTTAAAGAACATAGAAACCGCACAGGTATTTGAAAAGAGCGAGGTCAAGGTATGGGAGTGCCGCAACTGCGGTCATATCGTAGTAGGCACAAAGGCTCCCGATGTATGTCCCGTATGTAATCATCCGCAGAGCTACTTTGAAGTACACGCTGAGAATTATTGACGGGAGTACAAAACACATTTAAACAGACAAGCTTCCGTTGACGGCAAATAAAAACCGCCGGCGGAAGCTTTCTTTTCAACCGCTGTATCTAAAAGGAGCATATTATGAAAAACTACAACCGGGCGGTACCGGGCACGGGCGTAATCGCAAACGAAACAGCCGCCGCAATGCTAAAAAACGGAAGAAATCTGTTTGCCGTAGGTAACAGAACGCACGGCAAGGCTGTGGCTTTTGCCAAAAAATACAATATCGGCAAGGTGTATGACAGCTATGACGAAATGTTCACCGACCCCGATGTCGATATAATCTGCATCACCACTCCACACAACACGCATTACGACTTTATAAGGAGCATATTATGAAAAACTACAACCGGGCGGTACTCGGCACGGGTGTAATCGCAAACGAAACAGCCGCCGCTATGCAGAAAAACGGAAGAAATCTGTTTGCCGTAGGTAACAGGACGCACGGCAAGGCTGTGACTTTTGCTGAAAAATACAATATCGGCAGGGTGTATGACAGCTATGACTAAATGTTCACCGACCCCGATGTCGATATAATCTGCATCACCACTCCGCACAACACGCATTACGGCTTTATAAGGAGCATATTATGAAAAACTACAACTGGGCGGTACTGGGTACAGGTGTTATAGCCAATGAAACAGCCGCCGCTTTGCAGAAAAACGGAAGAAATCTGTTTGCCGTAGGCAACAGGACGCATGACAAGGCTGTGACTTTTGCCGAAAAATATAATATCGGCAAGGTGTATGACAGCTATGACGAAATGTTCACCGACCCCGATGTCGATATAATCTACATCACCACTCCGCACAATACGCATTACGGCTTTATGAAGAAAGCGATTTTAAACAAAAAGCATATTCTTGTTGAAAAGTCGATAACATTGAATAGCGACGAACTCGGTGAGCTTATCACACTTGCCGACGAAAACAACGTTGTAATCGGTGAAGCTATGACGGTTTATCATATGCCGATATATAAAAAGCTGAATGAAATTCTGAAAAGCGGCACACTCGGCAGAGTGAATCTTATCACGATGAATTTCGGCAGTTTTAAGGAATACAATATGAAAAACCGTTTTTTCAACAGAAGCCTTGCAGGCGGTGCGATGCTTGATATAGGCGTGTATGCCTTATCTGTTATCCGTTGGTTTTTCGATTCAAAGCCGGATAATATGCTGTCACAGCTTAAAACCGCACCGACTGGAGTTGACGAACAGGCGAGCCTTTTGCTGTCGGACAAGGAGGGACAGATGGCAACCGTTATGCTGTCGCTCCATTCAAAACAGCCCAAGCGTGCTATGATTTCCTGCGAAAACGGCTATATCGAAATCATGGAATATCCGAGAGCGTGGGAAGCAAAAATAACCTATACAGACGGCAGGACGGAGCTTGTCAGCGCAGGTGAAAATTCCGATGCGCTTTACTATGAAATAACCGATATGGAAAAGGCGGTAAACGGCGACAAAAACGTAATGCGCCTTGACTACACCGCCGATGTTATGGAAATAATGACAAGGTTCAGGCAGGAACACGGCATAATTTACCCGGAGGAAGAATAAATGGACAGATGTGAAAAGCTGCGGGATAATCTGTACAGCGCCGAATTGCTGACAGGTTCAATTACACCCGTAAAGGAACATATTGCGCAGATATTCTATATTGTAAACAACACCGATAACAGCGAATTTATCGAAAACGAGGCGTTGCAGATGATAACTCAGTTCGGTAAAACCGAGTATCATTTCTGCGGCAGACACAGAGAATTATGGCAGAGAATCTTTAACGATACCGCTCTTAAAATTTATCCGACAGACAGCGAAAAGGTCATTACCCGTAAGTATGAAAGCACGGAGAAATTTGCGGATGAACTGAACTTGGTATTACAGGAGAGATACTTTGTTCCGACCGACTTTTATCTTATTTATGACGATGAGGAAATGTATAGGCAGGTTGTGGGAATGACGGAATGATAAACAGCATGAAATTATGCGGTAAATTTTGCCTTGACTATTTTTATTCAAGGTGATATAATCTGTAACGCAAAATTGCAATATATTATTTGAAGGAGCGATTTTAATGAAGGTATTGATGCTCAACGGCAGTCCGAAGGCGAACGGCAATACCAATGCCGCACTGCTTGAAGTAGGCAGGACGCTTGAAAACGAGGGCATTTCATATGAGATATTTCAGATGGGCGGAAAGCCTGTCAGAGATTGCATAGGCTGCGGACAGTGCAGTGAAAAAGGCTGTGCTTTCAACGATGACGATGTAAATGAGTTTATAGCAAAAGCTAAAGAAGCGGACGGATTTGTGTTCGGTACGCCGGTATATTATGCTCACCCGAGCGGACGTATCCTGTCATTCCTTGACAGAGCATTCTACGCAGGCGGTGCGGCTTTCAGATTCAAGCCAGGTGCATCGGTTGCGGTTGCAAGACGAGGAGGCAGTTCAGCATCGTTCGATTGCCTGAACAAGTATTTCGGCATAGCACAGAT
>OHRU01000716.1_pt1 | contig 12574 bp, 10 predicted proteins | sample 1578491 | NCBI WGS metagenome assembly OHRU01 (sample SAMEA3879565, study PRJEB24766) | human gut metagenome | biome: human-associated habitat; feature: feces | place: USA | collected 1985/1987 | reverse complement strand
ATCTTACCGCAAAGTTTTGATTTGTCGGTCTGTTCGACGAAGGCCGCGAATTGCTGTTGCTGTGCTCTTGGCGGTACTGGAATTGTCAGCTGTTCAAGCAATTTGCTTCGTATTCCAGTAACGGTACTACCAGAAGACTTTTCAGCAATCTTTCTTTTGAACTCATCGGAAGAAAGTGCATACTCCAAATAGGCCGGTTCCAGCCGTTCGGTTTGCATTGTAATAATACGCTGCCCGATATAAAATTCCGTTTCTATGAAGGGGATTCTACACACATTTCCTAATGGCGCTTCGGTCGTAAATACTACATCTCCAATTTGCGGGAATCCGCGCGTCATCACTCTATCGTATGTCTCTTTCGAAATATACTCCAGCGTATCAAAGGACATGTGGTGCATCCTGATGTTCTTTGCCGTTATAAACGGCAGACCGCTTTCAACTTTTTCTGGCGTCTTGCCCCTATAGTCAATGAATGTACAGAGGTTTTGAAGGGTATCTTCAGCCTCTACACCGGCGAACAGTTCGATAAATCGGGACTTGACGAGCTGATCGAGAAGCTGCAGCTCTTCTTTGCGTTTCTCTATCGACCTGACGATTTGACTGATTTTCTTAATAATTTGCAATTGTTCGGTCATATCCCGGTATGGAATAACCATTTGCCGCATTGCTGCCTGCGTTAATTTCTGCCGTGTTGCGCCATTAACAAGCCCTTCTGTATCATAAAACATAAGTGCATAGCAAAGGTAATCTACATGCATGTTCGATTTCGCTTTCAGCACGTGCGCGTGATTGTTCACCCAGCACTTTCCAGATACGCGATATGCAATCGGGCGCTCTTTGGATCCGAAGTTGCCGCCGTCTTCAGCAAGCAGAACCAGCTCGTCGTCAAAAATGTAGTCCGCTACATAGTCTTGCAATCCATTGGCTCCATAATACGGATAAGTTCCAGCTTTGCGGTCTTTCGCTGTAATTGGCACACGGCGGGAATCGAGGATTTCACACACGTCTTCCAGCTTTTTATAAACAACGCTCATGCCGCCACCTCCATCCTGCCGCAAAGTTTTGATTTGTCGGTCTGTTCGACGAAGGCCGCAAATTGATCCACCAGTGACATAGGAGGCAGCGGTATTGTTACATCGTCAAGCATTCCTCCTGTGATTTGGTTGATTGTTGTTGTTGCGCCGGTTTTAATCTGCTGACGGAAGGCGTCCATTTGGAAGTACGTCATCAGATATCCGAAGTAATGGCTACGGATAATCATCATGAACGCGCCGAAACTCATCGGCTCTTGTATGTCTTTTATCAGTGCAACCTTCCCAACCAGTTTAGCGCTGCCGTTTCTCGAACACATGAGAATGTCGTTTTTCTGCACCATGAGCCGTTCCTTAATGGCGCAATCCACACGAATGGTATCAGCAAAATCCAACTGACTATTTTGAATGTTGCTGGATCTCAATACGATTGTACCTTCTGCGGCTACGTTTTCGGGTTTGTATGTCAAACCGTTATAATAGGTCGCTATGTCAGATAACTTTGTATGCTTATATCCGTGTGGGTTGCGCTGTGGATCACCAAACAGTTCGATAAATCGGGACTTGACAGCCTGATCAATCAGTTCTAACTGCTGCTGTCTCTCAGCAATAATTGCATCTATTTTATCCAGTTTGGTTGCGATTTCGTGCTGTTCATTGATATCGGGTAGTGGGATTTTTTTCTCCAAAAGCGTCGCTTTGTTGAGGGTCAAGCCCATAACCGCTTTGTTGGTTCCTGCCGTCCAATTTGTCCCGCAGCAAAGGTGATACAGGTAATCCGTGTCAACCGCAAATTTCCCGTTGCCAATGAAAGCCATAATTGCTTCGTTAGTGTACATGTCTTCGGATGTGATGGCGGTCTTTCCGATTGATAGTTTGAAGCTCATTATGACTGTTCCTTGGGGGACAACCTTGATACCGCTGCCATCTATGCCTGCTTTGGTTATGCTCTCCTTTGTTTTGGTGAGAAACTTTCCTGCATTTCCAATATCAGCAATGGATATCCACTTATGATCGCCGTTCCAGTAATCTGGCCTATTGCGTGCTGGCGTCTTTCCCATTTGCAGGTCAAAGGCCTGTCTAAGCTTTATTCTCATGCCGCCACCTCCATCTTACCGCAAAGTTTTGATTTGTCGGTCTGTTCGACGAAGGCCGCGAACTGGTTTTGCAGCTCCATCGGTGGCACATATCCACGCAGTTTTCTTATTTTACCTTGGAACAGATTTGCCTGCGAAGATTGTGTCGCTGACATAGAAATCTGTCGCTGTAATTCATCGGAGGTTATAAGCCATTCTGCAAAAACGGGCTTGATTGTATCATCAAATCGAATTAATGCAGCGCTTCGAACCATTTGGAAGCGCAATTCTTCTGGTACAACACAGCACCTTCCAATACTTCCAGAGCAAGAAATGAGTACGTCTCCTGCCTGCGGCACGACGCGACGAGCGATGCGGGTATACTCTTCTTCGTCAATATAGTCCACATCGTCTAACTGAAGTGCGTGATTCAAGATATTGCGAGCGGACAATAGGTAGATGCCCTTATCAGTACGGCGGGGAGTTGCGTGCTCTCCATCGGTAATGAGTACGCTAATTTCATCGAATTCCTTAACTGGATAGCCTTTAGGGTTCTGCTTGGGGTCGCCAAACAGTTTGATAAATCGGGATTTCACAAGCTGATCCAGCAAAAGCAGCTGTTCAGTCTGCTTGTCTATTAAACTTGTTATGCGCCGTAAATGATCTGCAATTTCTGCCTGCTTTTCAATAGGGGGATATGGAATAGTGGTGCCATCAAAGTCTTTTTTGACAATGTGCTTCATTGTTGCACCATGCGTCTTTGATTCCATCTCGGCCAGCTTGTGCTCCACCGCAAATACAAAGTATTCTTTGCTGACGGGAAGCTTGTCAAAAACCACTTTGAATATGTGCTGGTTGAGTAATGCCTTGCCGCGCTGCCACACATAGACCCCCAAACTGGCCGACCACGAAATTAAGACATCACCGTCGTTAACTTCAATGCGTTCGGGATATTCGCTATCATACCGATTCAACTGATAGCTGTTTCCGGTTAAATCTTGAATGCGAATAATTGGGAGGCCTGTGTCACCCCAATCGGCTGGCTTGAATGCATAGCCATTTATATAGGTGGCTAAATCGCCAAGTCTTGCTGTTTTATTTGCCATTGTCGCCACCCTCCTTCAGCTTGTTATATTGTTTCTTCCATGCGCGAGACGGTTTTTTGCAAATATGATCGGCATTTACAAAAGCGCATACCTCGTATAATCCGTTATTTGCACAAATGTCTGGGTTGTTGGCACGGCAACCGTATGTCTGCGTCTCGGTATCTCCTGTTTTTAGAGGCGCTGCGAATGGAATATGTACGCTGTTGTTGCTCATGTCGCGTCTCCTTATTTCAGTAGATTTTTTAATTCCAATAGCTCCGTCTTAATCTCTTCTTCCAGCCCCAGCAAGCGATCAATGATTTCGTCTGTGGGAGGATACTCCACAGCCACATACTCTGTTTTCTTGTATTTGTTAATGGAGAGGTCATATCCATTGTCTACGATCTCCTGTTTCGGTACGAAAAAGCTCTGCTCAGTGCGCTCGCGTGTGGTTTCCTGCTCCAGATGATGGAATCTCTGAATGATATCGGGGATATCGTTATCCGCAATCTCAGAACGCTTATCGTCGAGGCTGAAGCCATCGGCCTTCATATCATAGAACCATACTTTGTCGGTACCACCCGCGCCGGTCTTTGTGAATACCAGCACAGCAGTGGAAACGCCTGCGTATGGCTTGAATACGCCAGAAGGCATTGAGATCACTGCACGGAGCTGGTGGTTCTCAACGAGTTCTTTGCGAATGGATTTATGTGCCGAGGACGATCCAAACAACACGCCATCCGGAACGATGCAGGCACACTGGCCACCTTTTTTCAGCATACGCAGGAATAGCGCAAGGAACAGAAACTCCGTTTTCTTCGTGTTCGTTACCGCTTTCAGATTATCGTGGATGCTCTCTGCATCGATCGTTCCCTTGAACGGGGGATTTGCCAAGCACATTGTAAAGCGATCGGAAATCTGATTTTGTTTCGACACGCTATCCTTATAATCAATCTCCGGATTGCTGATAGAGTGCAGCATGAGGTTCATCGCAGAAATACGGAGCATGGTGTAGTCCGTGTCAAACCCCGTAAATGCGGGGCCTGCAAAATGCTGCCATTGCTCGGAGGTCATGGTATCCTCATAGTTGCGACGGATGTACTCCGACGCAGAAACCAAGAAGCCAGCCGTTCCGCATGCCGGATCGCAAATAGTATCATCCGGTGTCGGCTGCAGCAACTCGACCATCATCTCTCGAACATGCTTCGGGGTACGGAACTGGCCGTTCTGGCCTGCTGTAGCCAGCTTGCCGAGCATGTACTCATACAGGTCGCCCTGCATATCCAACTCTGCAATATCGTGCTCGTACAAGTCGTCCAGCCCCGTGATTATTTTCTGAAGCAGCTGCGGGGTGGGGATGATGAACATCGCATTGCTCATATACCTTGCAAAAGCGGTCGTGCTTTCGTCTGCTTTGCTGGGCTCGTCTTCGATCTCTACAAGCTCACCCTTTTCATTAAAATCAGGGAGGCGACCATACTTCATGCTTTTAATCGCAGGAAATACCCGCTGGGAGATCACGTCGAAAATCTGGCGCGGATCATCGTTTTTGAATTTGCTCCAACGCATTGATTGCCCGACGGGAGACTGGGGGAAAATCTTTGCCATCTTTTCGCCGGTCATCGTTTCAAATTCTTCGGTCTCCAGTTCCTTTTCGTCGAGGGAACGGATGAACATGAGGTATGTAAGCTGCTCGATAACAGTCAGCGGATTTGCTATGCCGCCAGCCCAAATGTCTGTCCAGATCTTATCGACCTTATTTTTAATTGCTCCTGTAATCATTCCGTGTTTCCTCCGACAATATTGTTAATGTGTTCTTTGTACTGATCGATTACGTTGGGCGGGGAGATGACCTGCATTCTGTTCCCGAACTGCGCCAGCCATCCAAAAAAGGGAGGGCTTATCTGCACATGTACGGTTGCCGCGCAGGTGGTCTCATTCACAGACATCATTGGTGTGTCCTCGCCAAATTTATCAAACACGGGGCCGATAAGCTGCTTACTGAACTGTATTACAACGTCCTCCAGCTCGCCGCTGAACATTTTGAAAACCTGCTCCGTGTACTCTGCCACGCCATCGATCCGGGCTACTGCTTCATTCGACATTACCGATTCTTCTACAACGGTAAGATGATCTATGCGATCAATGCGATAGTTGGCGGTGCTGTCCGGATGCTTGCTACTGTATGCCATCAGATAGTAGTTGTCTTCATTGAAGATAAGCGCGACCGGCTCCACGTAATAGCGTTTCTTGCTGCCGTCGCTGGCGGTGACATATACACGCTCCGACTTTTCATTCAAATGGAAGTAGTTGAATTCGATCTTCTTCCTGCGAATAATGGCATCCTCAATGCCGTCCACCGTGTAGAGAATGGCCTCATTGGTGTGCTTCCGGGTGTTGAAGCATACCATGTTTTCTTTTAGCAGTTCAGCTTGGTGCGATCCGCCGAGAGCGGCAACCTTTTCTATCAGCTCGGCTGTTTTTTTCTCTGTGATAAAACTGGCCGCTTGTACCGCATCAATCAGTATTTTTATCTCCGGCACGGTGAGCTCATGCTCCGGAACATAGTAGAACTTTTCCTTATCCTTCAGGTAGCTCATGATCTCAAAGCCATTTTCCTGCATCACTTCGATATCCAAACTCAGCGTCCTGACATTACTGGAAATGCCCATCTCATTCAGCCGTCTGCAGAGCTCGACGCGGGAGATGGGATGTGTTTCATCCGTCTCTTTACGCAGCAGCTCATAAAGCTTCAGCAGCTTAATCTTTTGCATATTAGCAGCCATGCTGTGCCTCCTCTTTGAAATGGGTATAATAATACTGATTAAGTATAACACAAAACTTCCGATTTTTCAAGGCTTCCACGTAATTATATCATTACCTGAACTGGATTTTTCGCAAACATCAGGTTCAAGTCCCATACCCTAAACACATTTAGTAGTTGCTTGCAAAGCAAAGAAATTTTATGTGTACACCGGCGTTTTCGGACTGTTTCTGCCGCTGAAAGCAAAAAATCGGGCTTCGGAGCAGCCGATCGACCGCTCCAAAGCCCATTTTTCTATGATTCGCCTTGTATTTTGCCCAGAAAGCAAGAAAAAACCTCTCTTGTCTTGGTAGACAAAAGAGGTTTCTTTTATGGCGGAGAGGAAGGGATTCGAACCCTTGTGGGGTTGCCCCCAAACGGTTTTCAAGACCGCCTCGTTATGACCACTTCGATACCTCTCCGTATCATGCTATGATATTATAGCACGGATTTTTAGTTTTGTCAACACTTTTTTCGGATTTTTTTAAAATTCCTGAATTTTTGTCCGTAATACAGTTTTCGGGCTGAACGGCACTGAGTCAGAGTTTGATATTACCGCCGAACATTTTAACAAAATCGGGTGCTTTTGCTTTGAAGCATTTTCCGTCAAGATAGGAAAGACAGCCGGCATCGGTAGTGAATTTAAACTGCAGCTCATAACTGCACAGCGCCTGATATTTGAAGCCGTACTTTTTGTTCAGCTTGTTGTTCCCGTATTTTCCGTCACCGAGCAGAGCGTGACCGATATACGCAAGGTGCGCTCTTATCTGATGCGTCCTGCCTGTGAGCAGATCGACCTTTAACAGCGAGTTTTCGCCGTTGTACGCTATGACCTTGTACTTTGTCTTTATCGTGAGATTGCTTTTTGTCTTTTTGTCGCTGATTTTTACCGTGTTGGTGTCGCTGTTCTTTTCAAGATATGCGGTAAGCGTTGCGCTGTCGGGAGTTACCTTACCGCAGGCAATGCACAGATACAGCTTTGTAAGCTCTCTGTCCCTTATCTTCTGATTGAGTATTCTGAGCGATTCGGCATTTTTCGCCGCAATTACTATACCGCAGGTGTTGCGGTCTATGCGGTTGCACAGTGCCGGAGCAAACGAAAGCTCGTTTTCCGGATGATATTCGCCCTTGTGATAAAGATAGCTCTTGATGCGGTTTATAAGTGTGTCGCTGTCGCCGCTTTCGTCCTCGTGGACTACCATTCCGACGGTCTTATCCACAAGCAGAATATTTTCGTCCTCGTAGACAATGTCTATCTTATCGCTTACCGAAGTGAAATCATCAGGATCTGTCTTTGCTTTCGGTATCAGCATTTCATCGGGGATAAACAGCTTTATTATGTCGTTTTCCGCAATATGAGTGTCGGGCTTGCATTTCTTGCCGTTTAGCTTTATGCAGTTCTTACGGGCGAGCTTGCAAATCTGCCCCTGACCAAGCGGAAACGATTTAGACAAAAAGCGGTCAATACGCTGACCGCTGTCATTTTTTGTTACCTTTATTTCTTTCATCTGTGGCTCACTTCTGTATTCTTGAAAAGCCGTACTGCGAGAAATGCTCTATCGCCTTGTTGAAGTAATCACCCGAGCTTTGACAAGCCGTTGCAACATCGGTGAGCTTCGCTTTTGCTATTTTCCACTTTTCCTGCATCACCTCGTTATCATCGGCTTCAAGCCAGAGCTGGTTTTCCCAGATACCGTATTTAAGATTGATTATATATGCCTTTTTCATACTTCTCCTTTTTATTCCTGCCGAATTTTTCGTTTCAGAAAAGCAGTTGAATACGGGAGGGGCGAGCCCACTCACCTATAATTTTGACGGTTCGCCGTGATTACAGCTTTCCGCCCTTTGTTCCGCCGAGCTTGCCGCCTGTAAATCCGTCAAGAATGTTGGTGTCAAAGCTGAATGTCAGCGCCTTGTTTTCACGTTCACGCTTTAATGCGAGTGAAATCATCTCGTCTAAAAGCTCGGAATACTTCACGCCGACAGGCTCCCACAGATAGAACGCAAGGCTGCCCGGAATCGTGTTGATTTCATTCAGATAAACGTTGCCGTTGTCCATATCTATCATAAAGTCAATTCTTGACGTACCCGATGCACCAAGACTCCTGAACGCCTTTACCGCAAGGGTGCGTATCTGCTCTCTTGTTTCATCGGATATATCGGCAGGTATCTTTCTTTTGAGCGTTGCCATACCGCTTGACTTGCCACCCTTATCGCCTGCGATATACTTATCCTTGTAGCTTAATATCTCGTCGGTGTTTACAGGCTCTTCGCATTCCGATGCGTGAGCGGTAGCATAGTCGCCGCATACCGAGCAGTTGATTTCCTTGAGGTTTGTTATAGCAGGCTCGACAAGCAGCTTTGAAGCATAGGTAAATGCGTTGTCAAGCGCTTCGTCAAGCTGTTCGTCATTGTGTGCTATCATAATTCCTACGCTTGAGCCGAGATTTATCGGCTTTACTATAAGCGGATATGCTATCTTCGCCTTAATATCCGCCTTTACAGCGTCTGCGTCCTTTGCGTAGTCGCTTATATGGATTACCGTTCCGTCAAGGACGGGAATGCCGTTATCCTTGAATACGGTTTTCATAACATACTTATCCATACCTACAGCAGATGATATTACGTCACAGCCGACATAAGGAACGCCGATTGTCTGTAAATATCCCTGGAATACGCCGTCCTCAACGTTTGTACCGTGTACTATCGGGAACGCAACGTCTATCGTTGCATATACGTTGTTGCCGAATCTCTTTCCGGGATAAAGCACAAGCTGTACCTTTCCGCCGTCGTTTACAAGTATCACCCTCCGGCTTTCCTTGAGAAGCGACTTTAAATTCCTGTACGATGCGATGTTTCCTATTTTTTCTCCGACATACATTTCATTGTTCTTTGTAATGTATACGGGTATCACCTCGTACTTATCCTTGTTTATGGAATTGCAAGCCTGAAGTGCGGATATGATGGACACCTCATGCTCAACGCTTTTTCCTCCGAAAAATACACCTACTCTGATTTTCATGGTCTTATCCTTTCTTTATGTCAATTAAGTATTATCTGTGCTTGTTTGTGAGCTTTCCGTCCTGTAGCTTAGATCTCTCAGGTCAATATTCACTCTGACATAATCGCCGTATGAAAGTACAACGCTCTTTGCTTTTTCGGGAACTATGTAGCAGACATAGCCGTCCGAGCCGATCCCTGCGGAGAGAGTCACTGATGTGCTGAAGCTCTTTCCTTCGTTAAAGCCCCACGCTCTGTCGCAGCCTATATCGCCGTCATAGACGCAATTAAGGTCATTGGAAAGCCACTGCTTTTCATCGGTTGTGTTCTTGACTTTCAGGTGGAACGCAACATACATATAGCCCTTATCCGCTCCGCCGTACATAATATCTGTTCTGAAAACCTCATCGCAGATAAAGCTGTATTCGGCAGTCTGAGCGGTTTCGTTGAAGTTTACACGCTGTACCTCCTGAGTTGCTGAGGATTCTTCAGCGACGCTTTCTTTTATGTAACCGTAGTCGGCGTTGTCAAAATTGTCAGCGATCATTGAGAAAATTCCGCCGAATATAGAAATAATGATACCTATTACCGTAGGCGCAAAGATCATTATTATAATTACAGTCGTAATCGTCTTTGCTATCTTCTGTGCGGAGGCATTCTGAGAGCTGCTTACATTGCTCTGTGAAGGCTGTTGTGAGGCATTATACTCATTCTGACGCATCTCTTGTCTGCGTCTGTATTCTTCTTCTTTCCTTTTCTTTTCCTCACGGTATTCCTTTACACTTGCATTGTTGTCAAACGGTGCGCCGCAATGTGTACAGCAGTTTTCGTGTTCTACATCCAGCTTTGCTCCGCAGTAATCGCAAAATACGTCCATAATATCTCCCTCGTTTTAAACCTTTGCTTTACACACAATATCAATAATTATCCGGCAGATCGTTTTCAAGAAGAACTATCTTCTTTTCTCCGCCTGTCTTTATATTTTCAACCTTTGCAAGAGCCTCGTTGAGATTCTTTGCAACGTAGGTCTTTTCTTCGGGGTATCCCTTTGCCTTAAGACCGTCAACTATCGGCACTGCCTGACGTTCACCTACCGCGATAACAAAGTCGCAAATTTCAGCCGCCTGTTCTCCGAAACGCTTGTTAAGCTCGTATTCCTTTTCGCCAAGCTCCACCATTCCAGGAGAAACAAGTATCTTGAAGCCTTCGAATACGGCGAGCGTATCAAGAGCCGCCTTTGCACCTGTAGGATTTGAATTGAAAGCGTCGTCTATTATCGTCTTGCTTGTACCCTTGATTATCTGCAATCTGTGCGGAACGCATTCAAGACGCTTGACAGGCATAACAAGGTCTGCAAACGGAACGCCGAGCGTATTTGCAACGGCTATCGCACCGACTATATTCTGTACGTTGTGGCTGCCGATGAGCTTTGTCGCAAACTGCTTTTCTTCATTACCGTTGTGAACCGTGAACTGTGTGCCGTTCTCACTGACGGAAATATTGTCCGCATAATAATCCGTGCCGCCGCCGAGCGAATAGGTCACCTTGTTCTTGTTGCACTCGTGCTTTGCTATATATTCGTTATCGTAATTGAGGAATATAATGCCGTCCTTGTCGGGAAGGCTGTCGGCAAGCTCGAATTTTGTCTTTATTATATTGTCGATTGACTTGAATGTTTCGAGATGCTGAGGGCCTATTGACGTGATGATTCCGTGCTTCGGCTTTACTATATCGCAGATTTCCTTGATTTCACCGACATTCTTAGCGCCCATTTCGCACAGGAATATTTCGTGCGTTGCGTTAAGCTGTCCACGCACCACCTTTACAACACCCATAGTTGTGTTGTAGCTTTCGGGGGTCATAAGTACGTTGTACTTTGCGCCGAGCAGCTTTTCAAGATAGAACTTTGTACTTGTTTTGCCGTAGCTTCCTGTAAGTCCTACTACGGTAAGGTCGGGAAGACCGTTTATTATACGCTTTGCGTCATTGATATAATGACGGTTTATCATAAGTTCGATCGGCTTATTTATAAGGTTTGCAAGCATCGCCATAACAAGCGTTAAAATCTGTACACACATTGTTATTGCGAGCGAAGCGTAACCCATTCCGAGCGTCAGGAATACAAGCAGGATCAAAAGTACATAAAGGATAACCGATGTCACCGTCATTCTCATTACTCTCGGAGTGAACACCAGCTTTTTCTTTGCCTTTTTCGGCGCAGAGAACACAATGTTAAGGAACAGAAAAGCCGCCGCTATAAAGCAGGTGGACGCATTTGTTTCGCCGCATATAATAAATGTAAGTATCGCACCTATTGTAAACACATGGCGCATTATAACATCTTTTATATTCTTTCCAATCCACTTGAACTGCTCATCGGCATGATAGGAGTTCAGCTGGAACATATGCATATAGTGTATAAAATTAAGTCCGCACGATGCGCCGAGCGCCATACCGAGTACGGCAACGGCAATTAAACGTAAAATATCCAAAATAAATTCTCCGTTCTGTTTTATTTAATGTCAAGGAATGATGCCAATACTCTTGAGAATGTGTACCAACCCTCAAGAAAAGCATAGTGTCCCGCACCTTCGATAGTAACAAGTCCGCTGTCTTTTATAAGCTCGCTCATTTTAACCCCGTCAGACAGGGGAGTAGCGTCGTCCTTATCGCCCCATATAAGCAGGGTAGACTGCTTTATTTCGGGCAGAAGATAAGTCAGATCCTCGTTTACTACCTTTACAAGCGTTGCCCTCATTACAGGCGATGCCGCAAGATAATCTGCACTGCCTCGCTTGTTCCTCATATTTTCAACGGCATTGGGAAACAGCTTTTTCATAGGTGCGGTGCTCATTACCGCCTTGCCCATTTTATATGTCCGTGTCTTGATTTTTGATGATACGCTCTGTTTTGGCTTGATTCCCGCACTGTCCGTAAGAATTATCTTTTCGGGTGTCAGCACGGGTTTTTCACGGGTAACAGCCTTTATTATAACTCTGCCGCCGAAGCTGTGTCCGAGTACAACGGTCGGTACGATGCCGAGCTTTTTGCAGAATGTGCCGATGAAGTCAACATAATCGTCAACGCACCACGGCTTTTTCGGCTCGTCGCTTTCGCCAAAGCCCGCCATATCGGGCGCAACCACTCTCATATGAGGCGACAGCATATCGACAATATTTTTGAACAGTGTAATATTACTGCCCCAGCCGTGAAGAAGGAGAATTATCCCTCTGCCGTTATCTTCGCCCTCATCAATATAGTTTATTCTTAAATCGTTTATATCAATAAACAAGGTCATTCTTACCTTTCGGTTTGATTAAAATTAAACATCGGACGGAATTTTCACACACTCCGCCATTGTTTATTATATTATTTTTACGCTGTGATGTCAAGAAAAATAACTGTAAAGTGTTTATGTGCGTCTGACGGGATTTGTAATCGCAATGCGATAAAAAATCCGCCGTCTGCCATCAGGCAAACAGCGGAAGGGATATATTCAGTTTGTAGAAAAAGTCTGTTTTTTCAAAAAGTGCTTGTTCTCAATCCCTATCCCCAAACCCCTTTCCCCGGGAAAGGGGC
>OHRU01000700.1_pt1 | contig 12722 bp, 7 predicted proteins | sample 1578491 | NCBI WGS metagenome assembly OHRU01 (sample SAMEA3879565, study PRJEB24766) | human gut metagenome | biome: human-associated habitat; feature: feces | place: USA | collected 1985/1987 | reverse complement strand
GCCGCGTCGAGAGCACGTATCTCGAGACGCTCACATCCGCGCAGCGGCGCGAGCGGTTTGAGACGTTCATGCGCTATAACATCATCGGCCTTGTCATCTGCCACGGCATGGACCCGTTCCCGGAGTGCCTGGAGATGGCGGAAAAGTACGACCGCAACCTCTTTCTCGTGCGCAAGGACACCTCGGAATTCATGGCCGACCTCATCGCCTCGCTCTCGAGCTATCTCGCCCCGCGCCTGACGCAGCACGGCGTGCTCGTCGAGGTGTTCGGCGAGGGCGTGCTCATCACGGGCGACAGCGGCGTCGGCAAGAGTGAGACGGCCATCGAGCTTGTCAAGCGCGGTCACCGCCTGATCTCTGACGACGCGGTCGAGATCAAGATGATCTCGTCTCATGAGCTGGTCGGCTCGCCGCCTGAGGTGCTGCGGCACTATATGGAGCTGCGCGGCATCGGCGTGATCGACGCGCGGCAGATCTACGGCGTCGGCGCGGTCAAGCCCGAGACGCGCATAGATCTTGTCGTGCAGCTCGAGCCGTGGGAGGACGGCAGGGCCTATGACCGGCTTGGCCTGACGACGGAGTATTGCGAGATCCTCAACGTGCGCGTGCCGTGCGTGACGATCCCGGTGGGACCGGGACGCAACCTCGCCGTGATCCTCGAGCTTGCCGCGATGAACAACCGGCAAAAGGGCATGGGCTATAACGCGGCGCAGAAGCTCGCTGCCGAGCACGACCGCGGCATTGACCTCGGCATCGGATTTTGACCCGGAAAGGACAGAACGAACACTATGGCAAATTTGGATCTCATCGTCCGGGCGCTGCGCACGCAGTGTCCGGGACTGGAGATATTGGAACACGAACCAATGCGCGCGCACTGCTCGTTTCGCATCGGCGGACCGGCGCGTGCGCTTGTGCGCCCCGCGTCCGCGGAGGAGACGGCGGCCGTGTGCCGCATCGTGCGCGGCGGCGGCGCGCAGCCGCTCATCATCGGCAACGGCACGAACCTGCTCATCACCGACGGCGCGCTCGAGCGCATCGTCGTGCAGATGGGCGACAATATGGCCGCCGTCACGCAGCCGGATGCGACGCATCTGAGCGCGGGCGCGGGCATCCCGCTCGCGCGGCTGGCGCAGGCGGCACTGGGCTGCGGTCTTGCGGGGCTGGAGTTTGCGCACGGCATCCCCGGGTCGCTGGGCGGCGCGGTGTCGATGAATGCCGGCGCTTACGGCGGCGAGATGAAGGACGTGGTCGTATCCTGCCGATATATCACCGAGAAAGGCGATATAAAGGAAATTCCGCTTGAAAAAATGGAGCTTTCCTACAGACACAGCTTTTTTTCGGAGCGTAACCTTTGCATAACATCCGTAAAAATGAAGCTGGCAAAAGGCGAGCGTGAAAAGATAAAAGACCGTATGGATACGCTGATGGAGCGCAGGAAGGATAAACAGCCGCTCGAATATCCAAGCGCAGGCAGTACATTCAAGCGGCCTGAGGGCGACTTTGCCGCAAGGCTTATAGAGGTCTGCGGACTTAAAGGTACAGCCTGCGGAGGCGCAGAGGTCAGCACAAAGCACAGCGGATTTATAATAAATAAAGACAACGCAACGTTCAACGATGTGATGGGCGTTGTGGACATAGTAAAGCAAAGGGTGAAAGAGCAGACAGGCGTAACGCTTGAATGCGAAGTGCTTATAATGAAGTGAAATTTTCGGATAAGTGCCTTAGATATGTGACCGGACGAGATAAGACAAGGCTTTATCGGAAGCTGACTGGTATATAAATAAAACGGCACACCAAAATCATTCATTATTCATTAAAAAAGATAAAGGGCGCAGGGAAAGGAACACAAATGAAAACCGAATTTGTTATAGTAACGGGAATTTCGGGTGCAGGCAAATCCTGTGCGGTAAATGTTATGGAGGATATAGGCTATTTCTGCATAGACAATATGCCGCCTCAGCTCATACCGAAATTTGCCGAGATATGCGAAGAAAACGATGATATTTCAAAGGTCGCTATTGTTACCGACATTCGTGGCGGAACTATGTTTCTGAACCTCAACGCCACCATAGAGGAACTGAAAAAGCGTGGTCTTGACGTAAAACTGCTGTTTGTGGATGCAAACCATCATGTAGTAAAACAGCGATATAAGGAAACACGCCGCAAGCATCCGCTTTTTGATGCGACAAACGGCGACATAGACAAGGCGATAGACGCAGAAAGGGAGATAATCGAGCCTCTGCGTGAAATTGCCGATTATTACATTGACACAAGCCTGATGTCAACCTCTACGCTGAAGGAAAACGTGCTTAATATTTTCCTTGACACGCCGTCTGACAGTATGACTATAAGCTGTATATCCTTCGGCTTCAAGTACGGTGTGCCGAATGAGGCAGACCTTGTTTTCGATGTGCGTTGCCTGCCGAATCCGTATTACATACCCGAGCTTAAGGAAAAGTCGGGACTTGACAAAGAGGTAAGGGATTATGTAATGAGCTTTGAAAGCTCGCAGACTTTACAGACAAAGCTGTTCGACCTTATCGACTTTCTGATACCTCAGTATCTTCACGAGGGAAAAAGCCAGCTTGTAATAGCTTTCGGCTGTACGGGCGGCAAGCACCGCAGTGCGACATTTGCGGAAAATATGTGCGAGCATCTCAGTAAAAATCACCTTAAAGCAAGGGTGCTTCACAGAGATGTGAATAAGGATAAGAAGTAACGATAATCAACCGACAGCGGATAAATGTGAACTGATTTCACTTTAAAAGGAGCGATTCTGATGTCATTTGCCGCCGATGTGAAAAATGAGCTGTGCAAGGCGGAACACAGCAGAAAACAGCTTAAGCTTTTGTCAAAGGGAGCGGCGTATGCCATGACGGAAGACGGCGAAGGCTGTTTTTTTAATACGGAAAACAAAAGGGTAGCCGATAGCATTGCCGATGCTTTTGATTCGGTCGGCAAGGAATACTCGACCGGTGAAAGCACCTTCAGAGGAAGAACGCTTTACACGGTTACTCTTGCGGATAAAAGCTACGCTTACCCTATGCCCGACTGTTCGGGAGATGACGCTTTCGGCGTGTATCTCAGAGGAATTTTCCTTGTCTGCGGACTGGTTGCCAATCCCGAAAAAGGCTATCAGCTTGAGCTGTTCCTGCACGATGAGAGCAAATGCAGAACATTGCTTTCCATGATAGAAGAACACGGCATGGGGGCAAAGCTGTCAAGCCGCAGAGGCAGCAGCTTTCTTTATATCAAAGAGAGCGAAAAGATCTCCGATATGCTGACCTATATGGGCGCTATGATGCAGGCAATGGAGATAATGAACGTAAAAATCTATAAGGAAGTACGCAACAATGTCAACCGAAGCGTCAACTGCGAGGCGGCTAACCTTGACAAGACTATCGCCGCCGCACAGAAGCAGGCGGACGATATTAATTACATATTCGAAAAAAGAGGAGAAGGGTATCTGCCCGACGAGCTTTTGCAGGTGGCAAAAATCCGCCTTACCGCACTTGAGCTGTCGCTGAGCGATATAGGCAAAATGCTTGAGCCGCCTATAAGCAGGAGCGGAGTAAACCACAGGCTCAAGAAGATAAGCCTTATAGCAGATACACTCAGAGGAGAAGATAATCGGGGAGAGTAAAAGTGAGCGGTTTTGTACATCTGCACGTTCATAGTGAATACAGCCTTCTTGACGGCGCCTGCCGTATAAGAGGGCTTGTTCGTCGTGCAAAGGAAATGGGACAGATAGCCGTAGCACTGACCGATCACGGCGTAATGTACGGCAGTATCGACTTCTATAACGAATGTGTCGAAAACGGCATAAAGGCAATAATCGGCTGCGAGGTGTATGTTGCACCCCGTACAAGATTCGACAAAAGCACAAAGTCCGATATGAAGCCTCACCACCTTGTGCTTCTTTGCAAGGATAACGAGGGCTATAAAAACCTTTCAAAGCTGGTGACGCTGGGCTATACAGAGGGCTTTTATAATAAGCCGAGAGTGGACAGGGAGCTTTTAAGACGTTATTCAAAGGGGCTTATCTGCCTTTCCGCCTGCATTTCGGGAGAGCTTGCAAGAACGCTTCTTGACGGAAGGCTTGCGGACGCTGTGACGCTTGTAAAAGAGTACAGGGAGATATTCGGAGAGGACTATTATATAGAGCTTCAAAGTCACGGCATAAGCGAGCAGGAACGCATTCTGCCGTATCTTCTGCGTGTGGCGAAGGATACAGGCACACAGCTTGTCGCAACAAATGACGCTCATTATGTCGAAAAAGAGGACAGCTATGTACAGCGTGTGCTGACCTGCATTGCCACCAACACGACCCTTGACGATAAGAACTCAATGCAGTTTGCCACCGATGAATTTTACCTCAAAAGCGAGGACGAGATGAAAGCGCTCGGCTTTCCGCAGTCAGCCTATGACAATACCGTAAAAATTGCGGAAAAGTGCAATGTCAGCTTCACATTCGGACATACTATCCTGCCGTTTTTCAAGGCGGAAGGTTATGACAACAACGAAATATATTTTAACGCTCAGGTAAGAAAAGGCCTTGTAAAACGCTACGGAGATCCCGTGCCGAAAGAGGTTTTTGACCGTGCTGAATACGAAATGTCGGTAATAAAGAAAATGGGTTTTATCGACTATTTCCTGATAGTAGCCGACTTTATAGGCTACGCTAAAAGAAACGGCATCGCAGTAGGTCCGGGCAGAGGTTCGGGAGCAGGAAGCGTATGTGCATACTGCCTTGGGATAACCGATATTGACCCGATACGCTTCAATCTGCTGTTTGAACGTTTTTTAAACCCCGAGCGTGTGACTATGCCCGACTTTGACGTTGACTTCTGCTATATAAGGCGGCAGGAGGTCATAGACTATGTCGTAAGAAAGTACGGCAGGGATCATGTGGCGCAGATAATAACATTCGGTACAATGGCGGCAAGAGGCGCTATCCGTGACGCAGGCAGGGCTATGGGTCTGCCTTACGGGAAGGTGGATGCCGTAGCAAAGCTGATACCGATGTCGATGCACTCCACGATAGACGGCGCTTTGAAAAGCGAGAAGGAGCTTGTGAAGCTGGCATCATCCGACAACGAAGTCAGCCTGCTTATAGAAACCGCAAAAAAGATAGAGGGTATGGCGAGAAACACGTCTATCCACGCTGCAGGCATAGTAATTACCCGTGACCCTGTAGCAGACTATGTGCCGTTGTATCAGAACAGCGAGGGCGAAGTTATGACGCAGTACACTATGACTGCTATAGAGCGGCTCGGACTGCTGAAAATGGACTTTCTCGGACTTCGTTATCTTACCGTGATACAGGACTGCTGCAAGCTCGTAGCGAAAACCTGTCCCGATTTTGACATAGAAAAGATACCCGAAAACGATGCTGAAACATACGATATGATGTCATCGGGCGGCACTCTCGGAGTATTCCAGTTTGAAAGTGCCGGAATGACCTCGCTTTTATCCCGTATGAAGCCACGCTCTGTTGAGGATCTTACTGCGGCATTGTCACTATACCGTCCCGGACCTATGGATTCGATCCCGACCTATCTTGCGAACCGCCGCAGCCCCGAAAAAATACGCTACAAGCACCCTCTTTTAAAGGGCATACTTGACGTAACCTACGGTTGTATCGTATATCAGGAGCAGGTAATGATGATATGCAGGGTGCTTGCCGGATATTCATACGGCAGAGCCGATATTGTCCGCAGAGCTATGGCAAAGAAAAAGCCTGAGGTAATGGTAAAGGAACGTGCGACATTCGTTGAGGGCGCTGTCGCAAATAACGTTGACAGACAGGTAGCCGAAGAAATATTCGATGATATGATGAGCTTTGCAAGCTATGCCTTCAACAAATCCCACGCCGCCGCATATTCACTGCTCGCTTACCGCACAGCATATCTCAGATGTCATTATTATAAGGAATATATGGTCGCCCTGCTTACAAGCGTGATAGGCTGGGGCGGAAAGACCGCCGAATATATCGGCGACCTTGCACAGCACGGGCTGAAACTGCTTCCGCCCCATGTGAATTACAGCGAAACCGGCTTTTCCTGCGAAAAAGACGGAATACGTTTCGGCCTTCTTGCAATAAAAAATGTCGGCGCTAATATGATAGCCGATATTATAGAAGAAAGAACCAAGCACCCGTTTAAATCGCTGTTCGACTTTTGCGAAAGAATGTCGGATAAGAATATAAATAAACGTGCGCTTGAATCGCTTATCAAGTGCGGAGCGTTTGACGGACTGGGCAATAACCGCCGTGAAATGATGATTTCCCTTGAGCTGATGCTTGATACGCTTTCACAGCGCCACGATCTTGAAGGGCAGATGAGCCTTATGGGCGAAGATGATGCGGCGGACGAAGGCACGTTTCAGATAAAGCCTGCCGATGAATATTCAAACGCACAGCTTCTGTCATACGAAAAGGAAATGCTCGGAATATATATTTCCGGACACCCTGCAGATCCGTTTTACAGGATTGCCCGTGAATCCGGATATGAAAATATCGGCAGTATTCTTGAAAACAACAAGGATAAACAAAATGTCAGGGTAACGGCACTGCTTACATCTGTCCGCAACCATATCACGAAATCTGGAAAAACAATGGGCTTCATCGTAATAGAAGACGCAAGCGGAGAAATCGAGTGCCTTGTATTCCCAAAGCTGTACGAGCAGTATTCGTCAATGCTAAGGACGGGTAATGTTTACGCTTTCGAGGGTACGGTATCTGCGGAGGACGAGGGAGACCCCAAGCTGCTGATAAATGCGATAACACAGCCTGATTTGGCTAAGCTGCGGAAAATGCACGAAAGCCGAAAAACAGGGCAGAATAAGGCGGCTGTGCTGTATATAAGGTTTTCCTCCCGTGACGATGCCAATATTCCCGCTGTAAAGGCGCTTCTTAAAGTAAACAAAGGCAACACTCTTACGAAGATATGCTTTGAGGATACAAGGGAAACTATAACCTTGCCGCCCGCTCTTTCCGTTGATTTGAACAGTGATTTTATACAAAAATTGAACGGGATTTGCGGCAAAAACAATATAATCATAAAATAAGTCGAAAAAATGAAATTACCCCTTGACTAAATTGCATTTTAGGAGTAAACTAAGGTGTGTGTAAAATAATCTCGGAGGGTGACCTCTAAGGAAGGATGTACGATATTATGAAAAAGATTGGCGTTTTAACAAGCGGCGGCGACGCACCGGGCATGAATGCCGTTATCCGTGCGGTAACAAGAGCTGCTATTGCAAAGGGTATGGAAGTCGTAGGTGTCCGCAGAGGATATAACGGACTTATCAACGGCGACATTGTTCCTCTTGATGCAAGAAGCGTATCTGATATAATTCAGAGAGGCGGCACAATGCTTTACACAGCAAGATGTGCAGAGTTCAGATATGAAGAAGGTCTTCAGAAGGCTAAGAAGACTTGCGAAGAACAGGGTATCGAGGGTCTTGTAGTTGTCGGCGGCGACGGCTCGTTCAGAGGTGCGGCTGACCTTTCTGCAAGAGGCATCCTGAGTATCGGTGTTCCCGGCACTATAGATAACGATATTTCTATGACCGAATATACCATCGGTTATGATACAGCTATGAACACAGTTGTTGAAATGGTTGACAAACTGCGTGATACAGCACAGTCACACGACAGATGCTCCGTAGTTGAGGTTATGGGCAGAAATGCAGGCTACATAGCTCTCAATGCAGGTATCGCCTGCGGTGCGACATACATTATTACTAAGGAAGAGCCCTTCACAGTAAACGATGTTATCGCTAAGATAATCGAAGGACAGAAGAGCGGCAAGCACCACTTCATCGTTATTGTTGCAGAAGGTATCGGCGGAAGCGAACAGCTTGCCAAGGAAATCGAACAGGCAACAGGCGTTGAGAGCCGTGCTACAATTCTCGGTCACGTTCAGAGAGGCGGCAGCCCCACAGTTCAGGACAGAGTAGCAGCAAGCCAGCTCGGTTACTATGCCGTTGATCTTCTTTCAAAGGGCATCGGCAACCGTGTTGTAGGTCTTCAGCATAACGAAGTTGTAGACTATGACATTCAGGAAGCTCTCAAGATGAAGAAGGAATTCCCTCACGATCTGTACAAGATCGCTAATGAGATCAGCTTCTGATTTAAAGAATGCTTATAACGGTTTTCCGTTATATAAAAAGACTGCACCGAAATTTTAAAGGTGCGGCCGACAGAGTAGGTTAACGTGCGTAAAGTGCCTGAGGGACGGGGAGTTGTCCTCAGGACGAACACTGAAAGGTGGCGGTACGTTTTCCGCATCTCGCTGTTGCATATAAGAGATAATCGCCGTATTTATCCCGCATTATGCGATTGCGTCAGCTTGCGTCATTGAGGAGGTAAATATGGCGTTTTTTCGTAATTTCAAAAAGTCGTTCGAGGAACTGAAATCTATTCGTTGCCTTACAGTAACGGCGCTTCTTATCGGTGTTTCGGTAGCACTGAAATTTGTAATGATTATGCCGAGCGAAACGCTCAAGATAAGCTTTGCGTTTGTAGGCCTTGCGGCTATCGGTATGCTGTACGGTCCTGTTGTGGCAGGACTTGCAGGCGTTGTCACCGATGTAATAGGCTTTCTTGTAAAGCCTACCGGTGCGTTTTCACCGATATTCACACTGGTCGAAGTCGCAGGTGCTGTGATTTACGGTATATTCCTGTACGGACTTAATCCCGTGAAGCTCGATTTTTCAAGCAGATCCGCATTTTTCGGCGGACTCAAGACAAACGGCTTTCAGGTGTTCAGAATATTTATGGCGAAGTTCTGCGTCAATCTTTTCTGCAATGTGTTTCTGAATACAATTGCAATGGTGATAATGGGCTACTTTGCGCCGGAGGTATTCTGGGTAAAGATAACGACACGAATAGTAAAAAATCTCACGATGCTGCCTATAGAGGTATTCATACTTCTGCTGGTGCTTTATCCTGTTATGGTGGCATATCGTGCGGCATTCAGAGAAAAACGCTCGGCTTGATACAAGAAAAGAGGACTTAGTATGACTGAACTTGGATTTTTAGGCGCAGGTAATATGGGCAGTGCGATAATGCGTGGTATCTGCTCATCGGATATGCAGATAAGCGTTTCGGCGTATGACAAGGATACGGCAAAGCTCGAAGCACTTTCGGCATTCGGAGTAAAGCCCTGCAAGAGCGAATGTGAGCTTGTTAAAAAGTGCGATTACATACTGCTTGCGGTAAAGCCGCAGGTGCTTGGCGGAGTGCTTGACACTGTCGCAGGGGAAGTAACGCATGATAAGGTAATAATCTCTATCTGTGCGGGAATATCCGAGGATTTTATCCGCAGTCATACAATACTGAGCGCAAAGGTAGTGCTTGTTATGCCGAACACACCTATGATGCTCGGTCTTGGCGCAAGCGCAATATCAAGAGCGGACGGAGTGACCGATGAAGAATTTGCTTTTGCAAAGTCGGTTATCGAAAGCTGCGGTATCGCAGAGGAAGTGCCGATAAACAAGATGAAAGAAATAATCGCCGTAAACGGCAGTTCTCCCGCTTTCATCTATCTTTTTGCAAAAGGCTTCGTAGATTACGCAAAGAGTGTGGACATTGATCCCGATGCGGCGCTTAAGCTGTTTGCACAGTCGCTTGTCGGCTCGGCAAAGATGCTCACAGATTCGGGTATGACGGTAGACGAACTTATAAAACAGGTTTCTTCTCCGGGAGGAACGACTATAGCAGGTCTTGACAAGCTGTATGAGGGAAAACTCACAGATACGGTCGATGAATGCTGTAAGGCTTGTACCGCAAGAGCGTACGAGCTTGCAAAAAAGTAAATATTGTTACGGCTGTCGTATCTTGCGGCAGCCGTATTTTTGTGGGCTGACATTGTTATCTATAATTATAATCTTCATAACTGAGCCTGTTCAGAAACGCAGATACTTTTCCGCAGGCATACTGTATTTAACGGCATAAGTCACTTATCTTGCAATGTTAAATGCCGGGTGATTATATCCGTTAATATAAAAACCTTCAATCCGTTACCGGATAAACCGCTTTCAAAATTACAACATAATCGGTTCATCACAGAATATAAAATTTTTGCACCGAAAACCGTAATATTTCGCACGGTTTAAGCCCGTAATTCCGCATAACAAAGCTATTTAGTTAGCTGCTTCTAACCATTTTTTTCTTGACTACACCGTTTTACCGTGATATACTTAAATCGGGCTTATTAGCTATATCTAACAGCCGCAGTATTTTTAACATTTTGTTCTGTCACAGTAAAACGCAGATGATAAAACCTGTCGGTTTTGTTCTGACAGGTTATATTTAAGCCTGCGAAAGTGCTGAATTACGCCTGAGACATACAGATTGCAGAATTGATCGGAACAGAGCATAATGTTTACGGAGGTCTTGTCAAAATGACAATGGATGAATTAAAACCGGGAGAAAGCGCATATATCGAAACGGTCGGCGGAAGCGGAGCCTTACGTCACCACCTGCTTGATATGGGACTTACACCCGATGCTGAAATAACCTTGCAGAAGGTCGCACCTATGGGCGACCCGGTGCAGTTTGAGGTGCGTGGATACGAGCTTACCCTGAGGCTTGAGGAGGCTCGCAAGGTCACTGTAAAAAACGTACATAAGAAAGACAGCCCCCTTAAAGCCACAGGATCAAGACGAAATGATACACCTCACCCCGGAGTCGGAGAATTTGCCAAATACGAGAAGCTGCATCTGAAACACGGAATAGTGCTTGAAAAAGGCGCACCGCTTACATTTGCTCTTGCAGGAAATCAGAACTGCGGAAAAACAACGCTGTTCAATCAGCTTACAGGCTCAAACCAGCATGTCGGAAACTTCCCCGGAGTTACAGTCGACCGCAAGGACGGAGCTATCAGAAATCACCCCGAGGCGACAGTTACGGATCTACCGGGCATCTATTCGCTTTCGCCTTATTCGAACGAAGAAATAGTGACCCGTGATTTTCTGCTGAACAATAATCTCAGCGGTATCATAAATATAGTTGATGCTTCGAATATCGAGCGTAACCTTTATCTTACAATGCAGCTTATGGAGCTTGGCATACCTATGGTGCTTGCGCTCAATATGATGGACGAGGTAAAGGCAAACGGAGGTTCTATCCGTGTAAACGATCTTGAACGGATACTGGGAATACCCGTAGTGCCGATTTCCGCCGTAAAAAACGAAGGTATAGACGAGCTTATCGACCATGCGATACATATTGCGAGATACGGCGAAAAGCCCGCCCGTATGGACTTCTGCACCGACAGCGACGATCCGCACGACCCGGTTGCCGCTGTTCACCGCTGTATACATTCAGCCGCAACACTGCTTGAGCCGGATATAAGGGCGGCAGGGCTTCCTGTAAGATTCGCCACAACGAAGCTGGTTGAGGACGATGAACAGATAAAGAAAAAAATCACCATTCCCGAGGAAAAGCACGACGCTTTCGATCACCTTGTTTCCATAATGCAGCAGGAAACAGGCATGGACAGAGAAGCGGCGCTTGCCAATATGCGCTTCACCTTCCTTGAAAAGCTGTGCCGTGAAACCGTAGTACGTCCGCACGAAAGCAAGGAGCATAAACGCAGTATGGCAATTGACCGTCTGCTGACAGGAAAATACACGGCTATCCCTTGCTTTTTAGGCATAATCGCACTCGTGTTCTTCCTGACGTTCTCTGTAATAGGTGCGGCACTTTCCGATGTTATGCAAATGGGCATAGATTTTCTCACCGACCTTATCGACAAAGGACTTACGGCATTTGAAATAAACCCTGTAGTGCATTCGCTGGTAATAGACGGAGTATGCGCCGGCGTAGGCAGTGTGCTGAGCTTTTTGCCTACTATAGTAACGCTGTTCTTCTTCCTGTCTATTCTTGAAGATACGGGCTATATGGCACGAGTTGCGTTTGTAATGGACAGGCCTCTCAGAAAGCTGGGTCTTTCGGGCAGGAGCTTTGTTCCTATGCTGATGGGATTTGGCTGTTCAGTACCTGCGATAATGGCGACAAGAACGCTCTCAAGTGAGCGTGACCGTAAAATGACTATACTGCTAACTCCCTTTATGAGTTGTTCTGCAAAGATACTTATATATACAACCATCGCAGGCGCATTCTTTGAGCCGCAGTACCGCTGGCTTGTGCTTGTAGGCTTGTATCTGTTCGGCATAATCTGCGGTATTCTCTATTCGCTTATACTCAAAGTGACGGTATTTCACGGCGAACCCGTACCGTTTGTAATGGAGCTTCCGAACTATCGTCTGCCCGGAGCAAAGAGCGTCTGTCAGCTTATATGGGAAAAAGCAAAGGACTTTATACAGAAAGCGTTTACCGTAATCTTTGCGGCATCTATCGTTATATGGTTCCTGCAGACATTCGACATACGGCTCAATGTGGCTGACAGCGCCGAAAACAGCTTGCTTGCGATGCTCGGCAGTCTGTTTGCGCCGATATTTGCACCGCTGGGCTTTGGTGACTGGAGAGCGTCTACTGCACTCATCACAGGTCTTACCGCAAAGGAAAGCGTTGTTTCCACGCTGTCTATCCTCTTTGGAAAAACCAGCACACTGGTATCCAGTATGACTTCTCTGTCCGCTGCCAGCCTGTTAGTTTTCTGTCTGCTGTATACACCATGTGTGGCTGCCATTGCTTCTATTAAGAGAGAGCTGGGTGGAAAATGGGCACTGACCGTTGTGATCTTACAGTG
>OHRU01000691.1_pt1 | contig 12811 bp, 6 predicted proteins | sample 1578491 | NCBI WGS metagenome assembly OHRU01 (sample SAMEA3879565, study PRJEB24766) | human gut metagenome | biome: human-associated habitat; feature: feces | place: USA | collected 1985/1987 | reverse complement strand
TGTTTTTCATCCTGCACCTGAGTCAGCCGGGGTCGTTCGCCCCGCCGCTCAGCGCGGCTCGGGAGCGCGAGGCTCTCGCCGAGATGCACGCGGGCGACGGCAAGGCGCGCAGCGAATTAATAGAGCACAATCTGCGGCTCGTGGCGCACATAGTCAAAAAATACTACTCCGCATATTCCGAGCAGGACGATCTGATTTCAATCGGCACCGTAGGGCTGATAAAAGCCGTTGACTCGTTCAAGCCCGACAAGGGCACACGCCTTGCCACATATGCGGCGAAATGCGTTGAAAACGAGATACTCATGCACTTTCGCTCGCTGAAAAAGAGCGCACATGACATCTCGCTCGAGGATCCTATCGACAGCGACAGCGAGGGAAACCCGCTCACGCTCATGGATATTATCTGCACGCCGGACAGCATAGCCGACGACCTCGATTTGAAGATAAAAAGCGAAAAGCTGCGCGGGCTCGTCGCCGACATATCAGACCCGCGCGAAAGGGCGATAACCGTCATGCGCTACGGACTCGACGGCAACGCGCCGCTGACTCAGCGGGAGATAGCATCTCTGCTGGGCATCTCCCGCTCATACGTCAGCAGGATAGAAAAACGCGTACTCGAAAGGCTCGGCAAGGAGCTGAAGCGGGACTGAACAAAAAGCGAATCCGCAATTCACTCCGAGCTGTGTGAATTGCGGATTTTTCGGATTCCCGCCAATATCGGGCACCGGTTCTAATTTATTTAATAAGGTCGTTTGCTTTGATATAGTTCACCGTCTCATCAACGGTAGTAAACGCCAAGGCGACCGAGGTATCTGCGGCGCCGTAATAAATCGCTATTCTGCCGCTCTCGGCATCCGCGAGCGCGGCGCACGGGAATACGACGTTGGGCACATCGCCGACGCACTCATAGATTTCGTGGGGCGCTAACAGGAAGCTGTCCGCACGGTGGAACTGTACCGTACGCTTGAATAAGATAAATAAGAAACAAACAATATAATGGACACTCATTCATTACTTGCCGTGTCACCGATTGACGGCCGTTACGCATCCAAGACAGAATCTCTCGGAGCATATTTCAGTGAATTCGCATTGATCAGATACCGCGTGCGCGTGGAAATCGAGTATTTCATCGCACTCTGCGAACTGCCTCTGCCTCAGCTCAAGGACATTGACAAGAGCAAATATCAGGCAATGCGCAGCATCTATCTGGATCTTACTCCGGAGCAGGCGATGGAGGTGAAGGAAATCGAGAAGACTACCAATCATGATGTCAAGGCGGTGGAGTATTTCATCAAAAGGCATTTCCACGAGCTCGGCCTCGACAAATGGTCGGAATTCGTACATTTCGGTCTGACTTCCCAGGATATAAACAACACTTCCCAGCCGCTTATGCTCAAGGAGGCTCTCGAGGATGTCTATATGCCGGCCTTGAATGAGGTCCTGAATATGGTTTCGGGTATGGCGGAGCAGTGGAAAGATGTCCCTATGCTTGCCAAGACGCATGGCCAGCCTGCTTCTCCGACACGTTTGGGCAAGGAATTCAAGGTGTTCCAGGTCCGTCTTCAGGAACAGCTCCGTCAGTTCGCTCTTCTTACCTATCCTGCCAAGTTCGGCGGTGCTACCGGCAATATGAATGCGCACAAGGTGGCGTTCCCTGACATCGACTGGATTTCCTTCGGTGACAGGTTTGTGGATTCTCTCGGTCTGAAGCGTTCGTTCCCGACCACGCAGATAGAGCATTACGACAACTTGGCTGCCATTTTCGACTGCCTGAGGCGTATCAATACTATTCTTATCGACATGTCCCGTGATATCTGGACTTACATATCGATGGAATATTTCAAGCAGAAGGTGAACAAGAATGAGGTGGGCTCTTCGGCGATGCCGCACAAGGTGAACCCTATCGATTTCGAGAATGCGGAGGGCAACTTGGGAATGGCCGACGCCGTGCTCACATTCCTGTCCATGAAACTGCCTATTTCCCGTCTGCAGCGCGACCTTACTGATTCCACTGTGCTAAGAAATGTGGGAGTGCCTCTCGCTCACGGACTTATAGCATTGGCTTCCCTCAAGAAAGGATTGGGCAAGCTGATTCTGAATGAGGATGCCATCCAGGCTGACCTTCACAGGAACTGGGCTGTGGTGGCCGAGGCCATACAGACGATTCTCAGAAGGGAAGGCTACCCTAATCCGTACGAGACTCTGAAGGCCCTGACCCGCACGGGCGGCGCCATCGACGAGAATACCATCGAGACCTTCATAGACGGCCTCGACGTTTCCGAGTCAGTCAAGTCTGAGCTCCGTGCCATCACTCCTTGGACCTACACCGGGTTTTAGCGGGTCCTGACCTGAATTTGTAAAAATCGCGTAATTTCTTGGTTTACAAGAGATTACGCGATTTCCATTATTGTGGGTTGTTCCAAACTTTGGCGCATCGACTATCACAGCGTGATACAGTGCACCGCCGTCTGGTTTCCCGTGTTACGGCGTGTCACTTCACATTGACCTGAGCCTGGATCTTGGCGATGAACTCGGAAGGAAGCTTCTCCATCTTGCTGAACTCGTCGATAAGCGCCTTGGAGTCGATGGATTCCAGATATTTTCCTGCATTCTGCGGGTCCTCGCTGATGAAGCTGGAACACTGCGCAAGTGCAAGGAACGAGTCAGGAAGCATCATGTAATTGTCGATGTTCTTGCCGAATACGAGCTTGGTCTCAGGAGTCAGCTCCATCATCCTGTGCATCAGCGCCTTCTTTCCGTTCAGAAGGTCCCTGTGGGTGGCAGCATAGTCGCTGAACCTGCACTCGACCGTGATTTCTTCAGTGGCAGCTGATTCCGGCAGATAAACTACAGCGGAAAGGTCTGCTCCCACGTAACCCCACTCGGCCTCGGTGCCATTGACCTCTGCATTGTGCGCGGCGAAACGTGAATAAGGAATTTCGATGCCATTGACAAAGACCTTTTCCGGCGCGAACACCCTCGCGAACACTATCTGAAGCCTGCGGTTCGGGTCAATGCCGTTGTATGTTCCTTTTCTGCCTGATACTGTGACCTTTACGTGAGAAGCATCTGCACTCTTGCTGATTAAGGTAGTCGCATACTCATCTTTGTACGCCTGTGTTTCACCGTCATCCTCATAGAGCGAAGTGCGGCTCTCGCCGTCGCCGGGAGCCACGAATATCCTTATGTTGTTGTCCTTTTCCTGAAGAGAGGTTATCTTCTCACCTGCCATAGGAATAACTGCACCGGCCTTGATGTAGTAAGGATTTTCGCTGATGGTATAGGTGAGCGTGTCAGTCTGGCCGCCCTTGATCAGAGTGCCTGTGGCCACGTCATACCAGTCATTTCCCTCTGGGAACCACATTCCGCGTTTTGCAAGTCCTGTAACCTTGTCAGCCGGAGAACATACGGTGGTGGCGAGGATGTCGTCGCCGAACATGAACTCCTCTTTCCAGTCGTAGGCCCTGGAATCCTCAGGATAGTAGTAATACATCGGCCTGCACATGGAAATGCCGGTGTCATAAGTCTGGCGTGCGGCATTGTAGATGTACGGAGAGAGGTCGTATCTGAGCCTGATGGCGTCGCGCATCGCGTCGAAATGGTCAGGGAATACCCAGAAACGCTTCTCCATGGTCAGGTCCTTGGTGGAGTGGGTCTTGAAAATCGGAGTGAATACACCTGACTGGAGCCATCTCGTATATAGTTCAGGGTCAGTCTCTTTCACACCTTTAGGCTGCATGTGGCCTCCAATGTCGTGGCCCCAATAGCCATAGCCCACGTTGGATGCGGTGGCTGTGAAATACGGCAGATAGCCGAGCACCTTCCAGCTGGCATAGGTGTCTCCGGAGAAACCTATCTGATAACGGTGGCTTCCGATGCCACCCCAGCGGTGATAGATCATCGGACGTCTCGCGTAGATGCCCTCACTTTCACTCTGACGCACCATGTCATTGAAGAAGGTGTAGTTCAGCCAGAAAGTGTTGCTCAGTCCCGGCATATATTTGCTTTCCTTCCACTGCTGCCAGTCGAGCCACCAGAAATCCACGCCCTGTTTCTCGAACGGACGGATTACGGAGTTGAAGTAGGCATTGGCCCAGTTCTCATCGTCGATTCTGAACGGAACAGGAGCCTTGCTGCCATCAGCATTGACATAACCCTTAGGTCCGTCATAGACGGAAGTACGTGAGAGATAATCCTTTACAAATCTGCCATAAGGCTCTTCGTAAGGCTGGATGCCCGAAGCCGGATGCAGGTTCAATGTGGTTTTCAGTCCGAGGTTGTGGAGGTCCTGCAAGCAGTTTGCAGGGTTCGGGAACAGCTTCTTCTGCCAAGTGTAGCCGGTCCATCCGATGCGCTCGTTATACTCGTCTTTCGGGGAATTGCGACTTCTGAGCGTCCATGTCTCGTGCCAGTCCATATCCAGAACCATGACATCTATAGGGATGCTCAATGAGCGTATTTCCTTGCCGAGTCCCACAAACTCGAAGTCAGAGTACTGCCAGAATCTGCACCACCAGTATCCGAATGAGTATTTAGGAGGAAGTGGAATCTGACCGCCGATCTTCACGAAATCCTCGACTGCAGCCTTGTAGTCGTGTCCGTATGCGAAAATATAGAGGTCTTTCCTCTCTACGCTGTCCCTGCATGCAACCCAGTTCTTCCAGTCTGTGTCCTCCGGAACGAAAACCTGTCTGTCGGATTCGTCGATGATGGCCCAGCCGTCGCGTGAGGCCACACCCTTGTCGTACGGCTCTTTTGTGGTGATGCCGTCGCAGCCGTCAAGCGTTCTTGCGGTTCCGAGCAGGTTCCCGCTGTCGTCAAGTCCAGGATGCCAGGTAACCTTCTTTGTCCCTGTCTTGGAAGTCGGGTCCGCCATCTGGAAAGTGACGTGGAGATTGTTCTCGTCGAATTCTTTGTCTCCAGTGTAGGTCAATGTCAGGTCTGAAGTCTTGATGGTGACCTTCTTTCCTGAGCGTTTCACCGTAAACTGCGGCACAGGCATCTTCCTGTTCACGATACCGAGAGTCGCCCTGTCCTCGAATTTTCCGTCAGCAGCCCATTCCATACGGATGAGACGGCTTCCGAGTACGGTGAAACGTGCCTTTCCGGCCACGACTTCCGCCTTGGCATCAGCCTTCGGGTCATCTGCAGACGGCTTGCTGAGCCTGAGTTCTTCAGAACCGAGTAGCCTGCGTGCAAGAAGCGGTTCGTTGGTGGTGATGCAGTCCACGCCGAGACCGATCATCGCCTTCATGTCCTTCTCCTTGTCCACGGTCCAGACATTGACGCTCATGCCTTCGTCGTGCGCCTCCTTCACCCATTCAGGGTGCTTGTAGAACACAGCATAATGATAGTCAATGCCGTTTATTCCGTCCTTTTTGAGCACGGACGGGGCAATGTCGCCGTTCAGATACTGGTTCGTGAACTCAGGCGCTTCCGCAGCCAACTTCTTGCATATGTTCATGCTGAAGGATATGAACATGACTCTGGACGGGTCGTAGAGGCCGTGCTCCTTCAGCTGCTTCAGAGCGATGTCCACGAGCTTGTCCTCACGCTCTTTGCTGTACTGCGACTTGAACTCGAGCACCAGTACAGTAGTGCTGCAGCCTTCAGCCTGGGTCAGATACTCGTCGAGGGTAGGCATAGTCTCGCCGTTAGCGAGCTTATACTGTTTCAGGAATCCGTAGGTGTTCTTCTGGATGTCCTGCCCCTGGATATGCGCATCGTGATGCACCACGACGACATCATCCGCAGTAAGATGAACGTCGAATTCGCTGCCCCACAGGTCATATTCCTGGGCCGTGCGGAGAGAAGCGATGGAATTCTCCGTATGGGAAGCCTCGTCGCAGTTCCAGAATCCGCGGTGCGCGCCTATCCTGATGCTGCCGGTGCTCTGTGCCAGTGCCGGAGTGGCTAAGGTCAATGCCGTCAATGCGGCAAGTCTTATCAGTTTGTTTCTCATATTATATATTATATTATGTGTTTGTTTCAAATCGTATATCTTACAAATATAATAATTTTTCCGCAGCCCTAATTGGAATTGTCGGAGGTTAGGAGTAATTTTGCCACCCCGTTCTGCAGACAATTTGTCAGCGGGGCTATGAATTATTCGGTTTATTATGATACGTGACGACTACGACTCACTGGTTGAGTCCATCTTCAGAAGATTTCCATCAGTCCAGACTTCCACTTTCGGCGATGCCTATAAGCCTGGTCTTGAGCATATTGAGGCTTTCTGTGCACTACTCGGAGAGCCGCAGAAGTCTTTCCGTACCATTCACGTGGCCGGGACCAACGGAAAGGGTTCAGTTGCCAACATGCTTGCCTCGGTGCTCTCGGCTTCAGGATTCAAAACAGGACTCTACACCTCCCCGCACATCCTCGATTTCAGGGAAAGAATGCGGATGGCAGGTCCGGATTCAGTAGCCTCACTCATACCGGAGGAATATGTATATGATTTTCTGACGAAGTGGTCCGACACGTTCGACAGACTGGAATTGTCATTCTTCGAAATAACTACCGGGCTGGCTTTCAAATGGTTTGCGGATCAGAAGGTGGATTTTGCAGTCATAGAAGTCGGTCTCGGAGGGAGACTCGACAGTACCAATGTAATAACTCCGGAACTCTCCATCGTCACCAGCATTGGCCTGGACCACTGCGACCTGCTCGGCGACACCCTGGAAAAAATCGCGTTCGAGAAAGCGGGGATCTTCAAGCGTGGAGTCCCGGTCGTGATAGGGGAGACTCTTCCGGAAACGGAGCCGGTCTTCCGTTCCCATTTCGCGGAAGTGAACGGGGAGGACAGTCCGGAGCTGGTCTTCGCTGACAAGGCTGTTCCGTCAATGTGGTATATGAAAGATGAGATTCTGAAGTCAATGGACTTGAGGGGCGAATACCAGGAAAAGAATCTCAGGACAGTCCTTGCAGCCGTGGATGTGCTCAGAAATGTGATATCTTCCGCCTCGCTGAAAGACAACTCTCTGGTAGCCAAGGCGATTGCCGATACTGCACGTAGGATGGACTTCCACGGCAGATGGGAGCGCCTCTTCACCAATCCTGATGTGATATGCGACATCGGGCACAATGCCGCAGCTCTCAAGTATAACTTCGCGCAGCTGGAAAGAGCCCTTGCAGACGGAACATATACATCATTGATAATGGTCTATGGCGTAATGGCGGACAAGGACTTCGATTCCATAATGCCTCTGTTCCCGGAAAACGCGACCTGGATCTTCACTACCCCGGACACCCGGAGAGCAGAGCCGGCAAGCGAGATATTGGCCAGATACTCAGCCTTCTGCGAAAAGACTGGCCGCAGCACATCACGACTTTATGTCAATGATTCCGTACGTGATGCCGTAGCGATGGCATTGAAAACTGCTTCGGCTTACGGTGGAAATCCGCTCGTCTATATAGGCGGCTCCACATTCGTGGTTTCCGAAGCGGTCAAGTGCTTTAGGCGCGTTCGTTGATGCGTGGTGGCCGCCAATCGGCGATGCACCAAGTGCTGTCTAAAGCGTCACGGAAATTTCTTCTCCAGTGTAATCTACTGATTTTCTGCGGATTCCCTCAGGAGAGATGACCTCTACATTGACAGTCTTGGCAGGCGCCATCCCCTTGAACGAGCCTTCGCAGGCCTTGATGGTGAGCGTGGAGGCCTCGTCGTTCCATACCATCGGGTAGCGGCAGTATTCGCCCCGCTCGTATCCGTATGTCAGACCGTCGTCTTCGTACAATGAATATACGGCGTCTTTGCCGGAGAATATCTTCAATGTCAATGTCCTGCCGTCGTCCTGTGCAGTATATTGGATATCAGCGCCTTCCGGAACGATCTGCCCGGCTCTTGCGAAAAGCGGAATCCTGTCATAAGGAGCATCGGCAATGATTTCGCGGCCGCCTTCGAGTGCTGTTCCGCTGTACCAGTCATACCATCTGCCTTCCGGAAGATATACCTTTCTGCTTCTTGCGCCGTATTCATAGACAGGGCAGACAAGGAGTGCGTCGCCGAACATGAATTCGTCTCCCGATGACAAGGTTTTCTTGTCATTTGTGAAATCCATCACCAGCGGCCTCATTATGGTATAGTCCTCGAAATGTACCCGGGAATTCATGGTATAGATGTATGGCATAAGCCTGTAGCGGAGTTTGTCGGCATTGACAATAGCCTGATATGCAGGATGTTCCGCCGGCGCGATGTTCTGAGGCTCGCGCAGAGGCCACTGTCCGTGGGCGCGGTAGAGAGGGCAGAAGATGCCCCATTCGTGCCACCTTGCCTGAAGTTCCCTCCATTCGGTGAGGTCCTTGTTCTCGATGCCGGTCTTGTCGTATTCCTGCTGGGCTGCCATATACCTGTTCTCGACACTGAATCCACCTATGTCCTGGGTCCAGAACGGAATGCCGCTGATGGAGAAGTTCAGTCCGGCGCTGATCTGCGCCTTCATATCTTCCCATCTGGTTCCGATGTCGCCGCTCCATGATGCTGTGGAATATCTCTGAAGCCCTGCAAATCCGTTTCTGGTGAGCAGGAACACTCTCTGGTCAGGCGCCTCGGAGCGCTGTCCTTCGTAGATGGCCTGGGCATTCATAAGTGCATAGGCATTGAAATACTCAGTCGAGGTGCCGAGCGCGGTCGGGCCGCAAAGAGCCTTGCGGTAGTCCATGTCGGTGCAGTCGTGGATGTTCGGCTCGCTCGCATCCATCCACCACGCATCTATTCCAAGTCCGAACAGGTGCTCTTTCATCTGTTTCCAGAACAGTTTTCTGGCGCCGTCTGCGTATGCGTCGTAGAATGACTGCTGATATCCGAGCCAGTCCTCCACGCTGTCGGTTATCGCGCGGCGGTAAATCCATCCGTGTTCGTCAAGCTCCTTGAAATGCTCCGTGTTGGCATAGAATTTCGGCCATACGGAAATCATGAAGCGTCCGCCCATGGCGTGGAGCGAATCCAGCATCCCTTTCGGGTCCGGATATCTGCTGCGGTCGAACTCATGGCTGCCCCACTGGTCGTCCTCCCAATACCTCCAGTCCTGCACGATGTTGTCCACCGGAATACCTTTCTCCCTCATTTCTGCCAATGTCCCGAGTATATCCTCCTGCGAAGCATAGCGCTCGCGGCTCTGCCAGTAGCCCATTGCCCATTTCGGCATTATCTGGGCCTTTCCGGTGATGGTGCGGTAGCCGCTGATAACTTCGTCAATGCTGTCTCCGGCAATGACATAATAGTCGATCTGTCTCTGCATCTCGCCCCACCAGTTCATCCTCTGCTGCACGTCCTCAGGAACAGGGCTCAGCACCCTCAGTCCGCAGTAGGATACATCTCCGTCAGGCTTCCATTCTATTCTGAGAGGTATGCGTTTTCCCGCTTCAAGTCTTGTCTCGAATTTCCTTCCGTTAGGGTTCCATGCTGTGCGCCATATCTCTGGAGTCATCGGCTTTCCGTCGATATAGACCTTGGTATAGCCTGCATAATATATATAAAAATGGTAAAGTCCTGTTTCTGAAGGCTCTATCTCGCCCTCGAACACTACAGAAGAGCCGTTGAACCTGAAATCTGGAGCGTTGCGGACCTTCCCGCAGTCCGGAGTCTCCAGAAATTCCTGGGCCAATGCAGTTTCTCTTCTTGTCAATGTGCTGCCGTCGGCTGCCGTGTAGGTTCCGGTAATCGCGCCTTCCTCTCCGTTCTTGTCGTAGAGTCTGAACACATTGCCGATCTGCTCATAGTCTCTCGGGTCGCCCCAGCGGCAGAAACTGTTGCTGTCCCAGAGCAGTCCGTACTTCTTGGATGAAACAATGAAAGGAATGGAAATCTTGGTGTTGTACTGGTACAGTTCCTCGTTCTTGCCCTTGTAGTTCCAGTCGTCTGCCTGATGCTGTCCGAGACCGTAGAATGCCTCGTCTTCAGGAGAGTCGAAACTCTGGCTGACGGTCCATGCCTTGTCGCCGTTTACCGTAATGGGAGTGAACGAGCGGCAATGTTCTGCAGTCAGTTCTGTCCCGTCAGGCCGGAAGAATGAAACCCGTCCGTCAGAGTTGTCCACTACGGCGGTTATTCCCGGGGTCTTGACAGTAGTTACAGAATCGTCTTTTGTTACATTGACCCTGATTTTTCTCTGCGGCTTCAGCGCCATCAGGGATTTTCCGTCGATGAAATCGGCGCCTTCAGGTACGGATGTGACGCGCAGGATATTGTCAGAATAGGCTTCTACTCTGGTCTTTCCTCCCTCGTAGGAGATTGTCACTGAATTGGTTGAACATGCTGTCAATGCGAGCGCAGCGGCTGCGGTGATGGCAGGAATGAGTCTCATGCTGAATGTGGTTTTATGAAGTTCCGCCTGCAAAATTATATCATTCGCATGATTGCCCGCCACAAACAGGCATCATTGACAAAAATCTGTCAAAAAAGTATCAAAAAAAGCTGATATTCCGCTGACGGCTGCTGTAGCCCGTGACTTAAGGAGCCTTACCCTGATGCCGTCGGTCTCCACATTCTCGAATCTCAGAATCCTCTTGTGGCCGATATTGGTGCTTGTGGCGATTTCTGTCCACTCTCCGTTTACCATTGCGTCCACGGCGAATTCTTCCACCCTCTCGCCGACGGTTCTGATGGCCTCGCTCAGGGCGATTCTGTTTATTGTCCGTTTTTCCGGCAGTTTCACCACGATGCTGTCACCCTCATTGAGAGGTATGAAGGTGTCTATATCTTTGTCCAACAGTTCTTTGTCCGCTTCGGCTCCCTTCAGCAGGTCGTTCCCGTAGGTCTCCCTGATTCTTCTTCCGGTTTCTCTAAGAACCTCCACGTCTTTAGCTGCGAATCGGCCGTTCTTGTCCGGCGGGATGTTCAGAAGGAATATGGCGTTGCCTCCGGTGCTGCGCTCGTACATGTCGAAAACGTCGTCTGCGCTGCGGGTCATCTGGTGGGTGTCGTCCCTGTAGAACCAGCCATCGCGTATGGATGTATTCACTTCTGTCGGTTGGTAGTGGAGCCATCTGCCTTTTATAAGTTCGTCTCTTCCGCCCAAGTCATTGGCCATCAAGTCATTGAAATGCGAAAGCGTGTCCGGGTTCTCCATATATGGAATCACGTTCCACTCCGTGGCTCTGGTGCGTCCCTGCTCGTTGCCGCACCATCTGATATCTTCGCGTCCGAAGATGGTGGCCTGCGGGGCCAGGGTGCGTATGAGCTCTTTCCATGCCTTATAATTATAGGTCTGTCCGCCCTTGCGTTTCGGGTGGGCGCCGTCCAGCCACACTTCGGAAATCGGCCCGTATTCGGTAAGGAGCTCGAAAAGCTGGTTCAGATAGTATTCGTTGTAGTCATCCACATTGAAAGTGAACCTGGTCTTGTTCTCGAACGGTCTGCCGGCCACCTCACGCGGAATAGTCCGCAGCGAAGGCTTACTCAGGTTGCCGTACAGTCCGTCAGGGCTCTCTATCTGGTACAGGTCGGCAGGCGAAAGATATATTCCGAGCTTGAGACCATATTTCCTGCAGGAAAGTGACAGGTCCTTGAGCACATCTCCTTCTCCATTGCGGAACCCGCTGGACATTATTCCGTGCCTGGTATATCGGCTCTGCCACATCACGAATCCGTCATGATGCTTGGCCGTGAAAATCACCATCTTCATACCGGCGTCCTTCATGGCACTGCACCATTGGTCCGTATCGAGCTCTTTCAGCGCGAACATCTCCGGGGTCTCCAGACCGCTGCCCCACTCCTTTCCGGTAAATGTGTTCGGCCCGAAATGCACGAAGGCAATGAATTCATCTTCAAGTGCTTGGAACTGGTTTTCGGAAGGGATGACATTGGCCGCCTTCCTGATAATCTCCTCTTCGCTGTCGCCCTCGACGCATACGGTATTGCAGTATTTCTGTTCTGAGGTCAATGCAGAGGCTCCGCTGCCCTTTTTGCTGCTTTTTGCCGCGAATATGAAGGCTGCTCCTATGATGATAACCGTCGCAACCGCTGTCAATGTCAATGTTTTCTTGCTCATAAGTACCTGGTTCTGTATTATTTCCGCAAAGTTAGCAACCATAAGTCAACCGTCAAAAATTACTTGGAAATCTTGACAGGTTTCCTTCAATGTCAAAATTGTAGCAGTTTATGATAAAATAGTACTTGTTTGACGGCCTATGCGTGAGTAATTTTGCAACGTTGTAATACGGCTTAAAAAGCGTTTAGAAAGCGTTAAGAAAAACAGCTGATTATTTACGATTGAGAACAATAACCAATATATGTTAAATCACACACAGTATGAAAGGTAAACTATTTTCGTGCCTTGTATTGATGTTCCTAAGCATCAGTATGATGGCTCAGAAAGTGCCCGTATCAGGTACCGTGAGCGATCAGACCGGTCCGGTTATCGGCGCCAGTGTTATCGAAAAAGGTACCACCAACGGCACTATGACTGATAATGACGGTCACTTTACCCTTACGGTAAGCAAGGGTGCGGTGATCGAAATATCATCGATCGGCTATAAGACTCAGGAGATTACAGTCGGAGCTCAGACGAACTTCACAGTGACATTGTCAGAGGACAACGAATTCCTCGATGAGGTAGTGGTAGTAGGTTACGGCTCAATGAAGAAGAGCGACCTCGCCGGAGCTTCTGTCTCAATGAAAGAGTCCGACCTGAAAGGCTCCATCATTTCGTCTCTTGACCAGAGCCTTCAGGGAAGAGCAGCGGGTGTCACGGCTGTCACCACCTCCGGAGCTCCTGGTTCTTCATCTTCTATCCGCGTCCGCGGTCAGGCGACTATCAACGCCAATGCGGAACCTCTCTACGTCATTGACGGTGTCATCGTCCAGGGCGGC
>OHRU01000677.1_pt1 | contig 12997 bp, 10 predicted proteins | sample 1578491 | NCBI WGS metagenome assembly OHRU01 (sample SAMEA3879565, study PRJEB24766) | human gut metagenome | biome: human-associated habitat; feature: feces | place: USA | collected 1985/1987 | reverse complement strand
CCGATTTCGGCGCAAAGGTCGTTGCCTGTGCAAGCGGAAGAATAACGAAGATATATAACAAAGATGATGAAAGCAAAACATCGTGTGCCGTGCTGACCTGCGACAACGGCTATGTCATCGAATACAGCGCGGCCAAGTTCTCCGTAAAACAGGGCGAATACGTCTCCCGCGGAGATGATATGGGCTTTATCGGCAAATACGGAACCGGCCCCCACCTGAACATTTCAGCCACAAAGGATGGCGTAAGTATTGATCCCGCAACGATCATAAAGCCCTGAGCGGGGTGATCCTATGCTCAGAAAGGATGTTAAAAGCCAGCTTTTTTCAACCGGGATGTTGATATCCCTGCTGCTCGGACTTGTTCTTCTTGTCGAGCCGCAGTATCAGTATTTTCTGTATTTTGCGCGGTGGGATAACAAGGCGGATTATATCAATTTTTTCTTCTCGTCCCTCGCGCTCGGCGGATATCTTATCTTTACGCCGATAATAACCGTCATGCCCGGCGTGTTCCGCTTTTGCGATGAGTATAACAGCGGATACCTGCGCTTTATGCTCGTGCGCTCGAAGAGCCGCAGAAAGTATATGTTCTCAAGACTTTTTTCAAACGCTGTCTGCGGCGGCGCGGCGAACGCTCTGCCGCTTGCGGTGTTTGCGCTGATAATGCTCATATTCTGCGACCCGTATGTCCCGAACGGACACTCGAAGACTCCGATTGACGGAAGTATATTGCAGCCGTTTGAAAACGTCGCGGGCGGGCTCGGCCTGGTCGGAGTGATAATCCTGCTCGCGTTCCTCTTCGGCGTCGTGTGGGGAGTTATCGGCACGGCTCTGTCCGCCGCGGTGCCCAACAGATATGTGGCTCTCTGCGGTCCGTTCGTGCTGTTCTTCCTGATGCATCTCATCGCGAGCGCGCTGCAAAAAGAAAAATTCAGCCCGACCAACACTATCCTGCCCGATATCCTGCCGTCGTTCGGCTTTCTGTTTTTGTATCAGGCGGTGCTTCTGGTACTCGGCTGCGCGGCGTTCATCTTCTTTGCGCGAAGGAGGCTGCTGCAATGAAACAGTGTCTCTCTGTGATGCGCCGGCAGTTCGGCACATGGCTCGGCAGCGCGCGGACTGTTACGGCTTTTCTCGTCTGCGCCGTCGCTGCTCGATTCCGTGAATCTTATGCAGTTCGCCCGGGCGAGCGGAGATCCGCTTAACATATTCGAGCCGTTTATATATAACAGCTCAACGCTCCATATCGCGACATTGATTTTCCTCGGGCTTATGCTCCTGTTTGCCGATGCGCCTTTTACCGAGCAGAGCGCGATGTATTCGCTCGTGCGCTGTTCGCGGGTGCAGTGGGTAGTCGGAAAGCTCATGTATATCATGCTTTCCTGCGCCGTGTATTATATATTTTCGCTCGCGGTGACCGTGATATTCTTCTCGCCCAACGCCTTTGCGGGCAATGTGTGGAGCGCTCCGTTTTATGAGCTCGTCATGCGCGATGCGGCGGCTTCGTCTTATCATATCACAGTCGATCCGAAGCTTTTTATGCCGGCTGTTACGCCGTATCTCGCGGCGGCCTATGCCTTGGTGCTGAATCTCGGCTACGGCTTTTTCTGCGGCTCTCTTCTGTTTTTGATAAATCTAAGCGGCAGCCGCGTGCTGGGCTTCGCCGTGCTCTCGGCTCAGCATATCATTTCATATCTGATTAGGTTTAAGTACCTCCCGTTTTTTATTTCCGTATTTTCAAATCACGGTTTCTCGAAAGATGCCGGTCTGCCGTCGGTCGGCTTTTCGTGCGCGTATTTCTGCCTGCTCGCGGCGATTATTGTCGCGTGTATTCTTCGCGCTGTTCGGCATGTCGATCTCAAAATAACAGTGGGGACTCGAATATGAAGATAACTTTTTTTGCGGGATTGCGGCATCGGCTTTTCAATATGCTGCCGTATCTCGCCGTGTCTCTGCTCATATGGGCGGTCTGCGTGCTCTCGTCTTTCGGCGGCGAGCGGGAAACATTTTTCTCTGTTTTCACAGAAGCCGTCGGCGGCGTTGAACACAGCGGGCAGTTTGATCTCTTCGGTTTCCGATTCCGAGGCAATGCCGTATTTCGTCCTGCCGCGCTCGAAGAGCTTTTTCAAATGGTGGATAAAAACCGTTTCGTCCGCTCTTCTCTGGTGTGTGCTCTATTGCCTTATCGGCATAGCTGTCTGCGCAGCGGCGGCGGAAAAAGTCGGAACGCTTTCCGCCTTTGAGCTTATGCGCATGACGGCATATCCGCTCGCGCTCGGTGCGGCAATGTGCGTGCTGTGCCTTCTGCGTTTTCTTCTCGGGCAGAAGCCTGCGGCGGCAATTGTAATTGCGGCTGTCGGCACAACGGGGCTAATATGCGGGAAGCTGAAAAGCTTCAGCTTCGCCATGCTCGGCGCATACGGCATGGCAAAACAGCTGACCGATGCCAAAACGGCTGCGGCGGTACTATTTGCAGACGCGGCGGTGATGATCCTTGTCTTTTTCTGCTCCGGCGCAGTGAAGAGAAGGGCTTTGAAAGGAGGACATTATTTTGACTGATGTTATAGTTATAGATAAGCTGACAAAAAGCTTCAAAGGAAAAACGGTTCTCGAAGATGTCAATATGCGGCTGCAAGAGGGCAGGATATATGGCATCGTCGGCGACAACGGCAGCGGCAAGACTGTACTTTTAAAGCTCATTTGCGGATTCATGAAACCCGACAGCGGCACGGTCACCGTCAACGGCAAGGTGATAGGCAAGGACGCGGATTTCCCGGAGAACACGGGAATTATAATCGAAGCGCCCGGCTTTCTGCCCAATTACAGCGGCATGAAAAATCTTGAATATCTCGCCTCGATACGCGGCAAGATCGGCAAAGAGCAGATAGAGTCCGCCATGAAAACGGTCGGGCTTGACCCGTCGTCAAAGCTGCGTGTCGGCAAATATTCGCTCGGCATGAAACAGCGCCTCGGCATAGCGCAGGCGATAATGGAGGATCAGCAATTACTGATTCTCGACGAGCCGATGAACGCGCTCGATAAGGATGCAGTCGAGGAGATGCGAAGGCTCTTTCTGAGCTTTAAAGCGAGCGGAAAAACTATGCTCATAGTCTCGCATAACGAGGGCGATATCTCGACCCTCTGCGACGAGGTTTATGAATTTGACGGCGCAAAGATAAAAAAACGCGAGAGCCGATAATACTATGCTAAAGGCAATCGCCGCAAATTAACCCCGCAGATTACAAAACAAAATCTGCGGGGCGTTTTATCGGACACTGATTTTTTGATTTTAATAATTTATTGCTTTTAATAATAGCATCTGATATACTGAATATGACATTATGGGACAAAAACGGCGGCAAAAATTTTGAATAAAAAGGGCAAAAAAATAAAGGACTTCACCTGAGAAGTCCTCTGCGCACACACTGTGCAGTCGGTCAAAGCCGACGGTCTGAGTAAACTTTTATTTGAACTCAACAGCGTAATTCCATAGGGGTCTACAAAACTACAATGCTATATTATCACAGCGAAAGGCGGTTGTCAATATGAAAAATAAAAAATACTATCTCGGCCTTGACATCGGCTCCGATTCCGTGGGCTATGCGGTGACCGATGAGGAGTATAATCTCCTGAAGTTTCACGGCGAGCCCGCATGGGGAGCTACTCTCTTTGATGCGCCGGCGTCAAAAGCCGAAAGGAGAGGTTATCGTACCGCGAGACGCAGACTCGAGCGCCGCAAGCAAAGGGTTCAGCTTGTGCGCGAGCTGTTTGCCGAAGAGATAGCGAAGGTAGACGGGCGGTTCTACATCCGACAGCAGGAGTCGGCTCTTTTCCGCGAGGACGCAGGCGATGCGTACAGTATCTTCAACGACCCCGACTACACGGACAGGGAGTATTATGCGGAATACCCGACGATACATCATCTGATTTTCGAGCTTATGAAAAATCCCGCGCCGCACGATGTGAGACTTGTCTATCTTGCGTGTGCGTGGCTCGTTGCGCACCGCGGGCATTTTCTGAGCAATATAAGCAAGGATAATATGGATTCCTTCAGGAATTTCAATCTGGTGTATAAGTCGTTCATTTCATTTTTTACCGATAACGGATATGATGTGCCGTGGAATGAATGCGACGAAAAAGAGCTCGGCAATATCCTGAAAAAGAAAATAAGGGTAACGGATAAAAAGAAGGAGCTGACAGACTTGCTTTACAGCGGGAAAAAAACCTCAAGCGAGGCAACTGAGGACTTCCCGTTCAGCCGCGCGGCGATAATCGGTCTTTTTGCCGGCAGCAAGGTGCGGCCCAAGGATTTGTTCCAAAACAGCGACTATGAGAATCTCGAAGGGATAACGCTCGACATGGACGATGAAAAATTCATCAACCTTTCGACGGAGCTCGGGGATGATTACGAGCTTATTGCTGATATGCGAGCGGTTTACGACTGGACCGTGCTTGCGGATATTCTGGGGAACTATTCGTGCATATCGGAGGCAAAGGCTGCGGTTTATGAGCAGCACAGGAAGGATCTTCGCTTCCTCAAAGACGTTATAGCAAAATACAGACCCGAAAAATACAGCGAGGTTTTTCGTGCTGCCGACAAGGACAACTACGTTGCATATGCTTATCACACAGATGAGGTTTCCGGTTCAAATTTAAAGAGAAAGGATAAGGAGGCGTTATCGAAATACATTCTCGGTATAGTTAAAAATATATCTCCCGACGCTTCGGACAAGCAGAACTTCGACGATATGATAACGCGCCTCGAGGATCGGACTTTCATGCCCAAGCAAAAAGACGGCGACAACCGCGTCATTCCTCAGCAGCTCTACGCCTATGAGCTTGATGCGATTTTGAAAAATGCGGCGCAGTATCTTCCGTTTCTTAACGAGACTGATGAGGACGGCTTGAGCGTCGCGGATAAAATAAGCTCTGTCTTTTCTTTCCGCGTGCCGTATTTTGTGGGGCCGCTCAATTCAAATTCGCCCAGGGCGTGGCTTGCGAGAAAGAGCGGGAAAATATATCCATGGAACTTCGAAAAGATGGTTGATCTCGATGCCAGCGAGCAGAATTTTATCGAGCAGCTGACGAATACCTGCACATATATTCCGGGAGAGCCGGTTCTGCCGAAAGATTCGCTGCTGTATCACAAATTTTCCGTGCTCAACGAGATAAACAACCTGTGCATAAACGAAAAGAGGATATCCGTAGAGCTAAAGCAGGAAATATATAATAATGTCTTTATGTGCAGAAGAAAGGTCACGCGCAAACAGCTCATATCGTATCTTGTTGCCAACGGCTATGTCGAAAAGGGCAAGGAGAACACCGTGACGGGAGTCGATATCAACATCAACTCGAATCTCGCACCGCAGATATCCTTCAAAAGGCTGATTGAATCCCGCGTTTTGTCGGAGCAGGATGTTGAAAGGATAATTGAAAGAGCATCATACTCCGAGGATAAAACGAGGCTTGCCGCATGGCTGAAGCGCGAATATCCCAACGTGAACGATGCCGACCGCAAATATATCTGTTCGCTGAGAATACATGATTTCGGCAGACTTTCGCGCAGATTCCTCTCCGGCGTGGAGGGCGTCAGAAAAGAGACCGGCGAAGTGATGACGGTTATCTCCGCCCTTTGGGAGACGCAGTATAACCTCATGGAAATTGTGGCGGACGAGCTCAAAACAATCAGGGACGACTACTATTCGGAGCATCCGCAGACCCTGGACAGCCGTCTTGACGATATGTATGTTTCCGATGCAGTGCGCAGACCGATACACAGAACGCTTGACATAATCAAAGATGTTGTAAAAGCGTTCGGAGAGCCGGAAAAAATATTTGTCGAGACGACGAGAGACGCCTCCGGCAAGAAAAAAGGCGAGCGGACTACATCGAGAAAAGAGCAAATTCTCGAGCTCTATAAAAAGTGCGGCAGCGAGGATGTGCGTCTGCTTCAGGAGCAGCTCGAAGCGATGGGCGAAGCGGCTAACACAAAGCTGCAAAGCGAAAAGCTTTTCCTCTACTATATGCAGCTTGGCAGATGCATGTATACGAATCAGCCGATAAAGCTGGAGGCGCTTGGAACTAAGCTCTATGATATCGATCATATCTATCCGCAGTGTTTCGTCAAGGATGACAGCATAATCAACAACAAGGTGCTTGTTCTCAGCGAGGCCAACGGCGCAAAGGGCAATGTGTATCCGATAAACAGCGATATACGTAAAAATATGCACGGCATCTGGGAGTCCTACAAGGCTCACGGATTGATAAGCGAAGAAAAATTCAAGCGACTTACCCGCACGACCCCGTTCACGGAAGAGGAGAAGTATAACTTTATTAACCGCCAGCTGACCGAAACCTCGCAGTCCACAAAAGCGGTTGCGACGCTGCTCAATGAATTCTATCCCGATACGGAGATAGTGTATTCAAAAGCGGGACCGGTTTCGGATTTTCGCAAGGAGTTTGAAATTTACAAATCGAGGCTGTTTAACGATTTGCACCACGCGGTTGACGCATATCTCAATATCGTGGTCGGAAATGTGTATCACATGAAGTTTACGCGCAGATGGTTTAATGTGAATTCCAACTACAGTATGAAAGCAAAAACCATATTCACCCACCCGGTCATCTGCGGAGGACAAACGGTCTGGGACGGCGCGCATATGCTCGAAAAGGTAAAGACGACTGCCGCTAAGAATAACGCGCATATCACGAAGTTTGCAACCTTTAAAAACGGCGGCCTTTTTGACCAAAACCCCATATCGGCAAAAGAAGGGCTGACGCCGCTGAAAAAAGGCTTGCCGACCGAAAAATACGGCGGCTACAACAAGGCGGGTTCGATGTTCTTCATTCCTGTCCGATACAGGGTAGGCAAAAAAACGGATATAATCATAATGCCCGTAGAATTGCTTTACGGTAAAAAATTCCTTGAGGACGCGGCTTTTGCCAAAGAGTATACCTTCGACAGATTGGGACGCCTTCTCAAAAAGACCGTTGATGAGGTTTCGTTCCCGCTCGGCATGAGACCGTGGAAGGTAAACACTGTGCTGTCGCTTGACGGATTCAGAGTGTGTATAACCGGAGGCGCAAATGGCGGAAAAAACATTATAACACAAACGCTGACACAGTTTGCGGCAAACAAAGATTGGGCGTTCTATCTGAAAAAGCTTGAGGAATTCAACAAGAAGAACTCCAAAAATCCCAATCATATCTATGATGAAAAATATGATAAAATTTCCGCAGAAAAGAATCTGGAACTCTACGATCTCTATATTGACAAGCTCGAAAATTCAATATTCTCAAAGCGCGTGAATTGTCCGACAGAGATATTGAAAAAAGGAAGAGATAAATTTATCGCCCTCGGTATAAAAGAGCAGGCGCAAGCTCTGCTCAATATACATCAGGTGTTCGGCAGAATATCAAGCGGATGTGACTTGAGTGCAGTTGGCGGTACGCCCAAGTCAGCGGCAACGATTGGACTAAGCTCAACGGTGTCCAACTGGAAAAAGAGATACAAAGATGTTCGCATAATCGATTCCTCGGCATCCGGACTTTGGGAAAAGCGTTCGTGCAACCTCCTTGACTTGCTATGAGCTGGAGAACGGTTATAATATCCGGGCAGGCGAAGCTCGATTATAAAATGGGGCTTATGGTTGTGCGCGGAGAGGAGACAAAGCGCGTAGTCATAGATGAAATAGCGATTCTTGTTATTGAGAACCCCGCCGTCTCTCTGACGGGCTGCCTGATAGAGGCTCTTATCGAAAAGAAAGTGAAGGTCATATTCTGCGACTCGAAGCGAAGTCCGACGGCGGAGCTTGTCGCGCATCACGGCAGCCATGACAGCGCGGCGAAGATTCGCACGCAGATAACATGGAGCGATGAGATAAAGGCCGTGATATGGCGCGAGATAATCACGGAGAAGATAAGAAAACAGGCGGAGTTCCTCTATGAGCTCGGCAAGGACAAAGAGGCGGATCTTATCACGACGTATATAGGCAATGTCGAATTGCTCGACGCAAGCAACCGCGAGGGCCACGCGGCGAAGGTCTATTTCAACGCGCTTTTCGGCATGGATTTCACCCGAAGCGCGGACAATGCAGTGAACGCGGCGCTGAACTACGGTTACAGTCTCATACTCTCCTCCTTTAACCGCGAGATCAGCGCCAACGGATATCTGACTCAGCTCGGAATTTTTCACAACAATATGTTCAATCATTTTAATTTGAGCTGTGATTTGATGGAGCCGTTTCGTATAATAGTAGACCGCTTTGCGTTTGAGCTCAGGCCCGAGACTTTCGACAAGGACGAAAAGCACGCCATGTGGCATATTTTGGAGCAAAGGGTTAGAATCGACAGCACATACCGCAGCGTATCCGATGCGATAAAAATTTATACGCGCAGCGTCTTTGAGGCGATAAACGACGGCGACGCTTCGCAGATAAAAAACTATCTCATCGACGCGGAGAGCGACTATATTGTTGACATATGAGCAGCTTTAGATTTATGAGGATAATAGTATTTTTTGATCTCCCGACCGAAACAAACGAGGATAAACGGGCATACCGCCACTTTCGCAAGGCTCTTATCAAGGACGGCTTTATCATGATGCAGGAGTCCGTTTATACCAAGCTGATGACGACCCCGTCTGTTGAAAACTCCGTCAAAAACCTTATCCGTAAAAATAAGCCGGAAAAGGGAATAGTCCAGACGCTCACCGTGACGGAAAAGCAGTTTTCAAAGATGGAGTTTGTTGTCGGCGAATATCACTCCGATATCATAGACTCGGAGGAACGGCTGGTGATACTTTGAAATTTGTTTTTCCCGAAATAGACTTTATTTTTGATACGGAATGTGATAAAATTAATACGCTGATAATAGAAAACCCGGTTCTTTTCCGCAGCCTGCTTCAGGATATCACCGATCAGCTCTCCGGCCTTGACGGAAAGGCGGTGCTCTCGGAAAACAGCAAGCTTTTGAACATAGCCAAAAAGCTCGAGCTTCTGGACAGATTTATTCCTTTCGATTTGAATTCAAAGGCGATAAATTCAAAAATCGTTGCCGACCTTGAGCTGAAAGCCGTTTCGGATGAGTTCTATTCCGCTACGGTTGAGACCGTCGGGCGCATGGAGACGCTGCTCAACAATCTGGCGTTTGACTATATGTGCGATATCGATTTCACAAAAGTGAGCATAGGCTCGTTCATTAAAGCCGCCGGAGTTGAAGTGCGCAGCGCGCAGAGCGGACTTGCGGAAAAAATCATTGATTATTTCGAGCTGGTCACGGAATTTATCGGCCCCAAAATGTTTGTAACGGTTAATCTCCGTTGCTATATATCCGATAAGGACGCAGAGCTGTTTATAAAAACCGCGATTTCGCACGGCTATCATCTTTTGATGATAGAGAGCTTTGAGCACGAGAGGCTTTCGTGCGAAAAACGACTGGTTGCAGACAGCGATCTGTGCCTTATCTGCTGAGCGTTTTGCGACCCCTTTTAACCTCATCTCAGACAATTGCAGGTTGTTTTCGGAATTTTGATTCCGAATTTGAGATTTGAGGTTTGAGAGCAGTGTAATTCCATAGGGGTCTCAAACCATTATATATTCAGGAAAAGCGAACGAAGCGTTTGAGAGCAGTGTAATTCCATAGGGGTCTCAAACTTTGGCTCGGTACTCATTTTCAGTCATTCGTTTGAGAGCAGTGTAATTCCATAGGGGTCTCAAACTGACTGGACTACATCACCAGTACTGTCATGTTTGAGAGCAGTGTAATTCCATAGGGGTCTCAAACTACTCATCTGCAAATGAAGTAAGAACACATGTTTGAGAGCAGTGTAATTCCATAGGGGTCTCAAACATTCAAGGTTATTTTGGACTTCCGGGTTCTGTTTGAGAGCAGTGTAATTCCATAGGGGTCTCAAACATAGCCTTGAATCATTTTTCAACACCTCGAGTTTGAGAGCAGTGTAATTCCATAGGGGTCTCAAACCGCCTTGACCGCCATTCCGCACCGAACAGGGTTTGAGAGCAGTGTAATTCCATAGGGGTCTCAAACCGTGAAGAGGCAGAACGAGCATTAAAGGAGGTTTGAGAGCAGTGTAATTCCATAGGGGTCTCAAACTTGATTTTTGCTTTCCACCCTGCCAAAGATGTTTGAGAGCAGTGTAATTCCATAGGGGTCTCAAACTATCCCGAGTTTCCCATTGTGCCGATGTGGTTTGAGAGCAGTGTAATTCCATAGGGGTCTCAAACTCAGAACATGTCAAAGCCGATAGCCTACAAGTTTGAGAGCAGTGTAATTCCATAGGGGTCTCAAACAAGTGCGTAGCTGATATGCTCGCAGCTAATGTTTGAGAGCAGTGTAATTCCATAGGGGTCTCAAACTCCTACTTTGCGCTTTGAAGCGACTCAGTGTTTGAGAGCAGTGTAATTCCATAGGGGTCTCAAACTTCCGCTCTTATAACTGGAGCAGCATAGGGTTTGAGAGCAGTGTAATTCCATAGGGGTCTCAAACCTCTGACGGGCGGCTTTACATTCCTGTCTGTTTGAGAGCAGTGTAATTCCATAGGGGTCTCAAACTTTCCACACTCCTATACAAAGATATACAAGTTTGAGAGCAGTGTAATTCCATAGGGGTCTCAAACTTTACTTTCATTTTCGACCTTATACACGGAGTTTGAGAGCAGTGTAATTCCATAGGTGTCTCAAACATGACAATTAACGAAGTTAATAGTATTGTTGTTTGAGAACAGAGTCGGAAAACCGCGCCGATTAATCTTGCACGATGACAGCTAAATTGTATATTTACAAAAAAGCACCTCCCTTGGTAACCCGAAAGTACCGAAGGAGGTGTTTGCTTTTATTTTAAATTTTACTCATAATTTTAGCGCACAGTTTATCGTACCCAGTGAACTTTTTCAGAAGGTCTATTAAAACGGAGAGAATCAACGACAGCGCCAAAAGCACAAAAAACGTCAACAAAGAATACTTCAAACCGTAGAGAAAATCCTTTAAGAAATACGCTCTTAAAATGGTGTGCGATAAAAACATATTCATCGAGTGTTTTCCCAAAAACTGCAGTACATTTCTGAGCCCCGGAACAGGCGATAAAACCGTGTAGCAGTATATGACAACAAACATGGGTATCAGCCCGTCGCGGATATAGCTTATACTATAATCCATATGTTGGCGTCCGTAACCGAGCGCGAATAATATTGCCGTATAAACAACAAGCTTTAAAATATAATCTGCGGCGCCGCACTTTTTGATTATTTTAAACTCGCGGATTTTTACGAGCAAATTTTTGTCGGCGCTCACCATCCCGAGCTCAAGCGTAAACAGCCAGCGAATCATATTGAAGTTTACGACGTCATCGTTAAAAGCTTTTCTGATAACGCCGCAGAAAAGAAAGGTGAGTATGAATGTAGCAATCGCACCGAACTTTTTATAGAAGCAGTGCAAGGCGGGCATTATCGCTATTATTATCAGCGCGAGGCTCATGTACCACCATGTGCTGAGCAGGGTCGGCGTGCCGAACAGCGCCGAAAGTCCTAATAAGTCATACAAAACAAACATGGCTATGCTTATGGCATTCGGACTGCTGTAAACTTTCAGCATCGAGGGCATAATTATCGCCGCCGATATAATGCACAGAACAAATATGAACCAAAAACCCGACATAAGCGAAAAGCTTCGTCTGCAAACCTGCTTTGCATACCCGTCCCGAGGCGTGTTCTCCAAGCTTTTTGTTATTCCGTAGCCCGAAAGAAAGGCAAAGAGCGCCACGCAGATTTTGAAGAAGGATGCGATTTCTACGGTTTGAGATTCCGTAAACGGGAAGAAATTCAGCTCATACCCGGCATACCTGTAAGGGCTTTCAAAGCAATGGTGAGCGAGCATCATCAATATTGCTACGCCTTTCACCAGAGCCGTATCTTGTTTGCTAAACTGCATATTACCACAACCCGTTACTGCTGCGAAAACAGCTTGTCCTGCTCTACAACAAATTTATAAAGATTTTCGGCACAGTTGCCGTCAAAATCAAAATAAAAGTTTTCCATACGCTCGGCGTAAATCTGCTCCGGAACAAAGTCCCTGTCAACAATTTCGCAAAGACATTCGGCGGCCTTGTGCGCGTCCGTGAACATATGACCGAAGGCTTCGTCAAACGGGAGATCGAGGTCACGGTAATGGTTCATACCCGACTTAAACTGAGGATAATCGGGAACGAAATACATTATCGGACGGTTGAGATATGCAAAGTCAAAAACATATGACGAAAAATCGGTTACAAAAGCTTTATAATCCGCAACGTCAACATCTCCGCTGACCATGTTTATATATTCGCAGTCAATATCAAAGAGATTTTTGAGGTTGGCAATTATCGGATGGAGCTTTATGTCAAGAAAGACTTTGCTGTTCTCAAGTTTTCGGTGCAGGGTCTTGTCCGAAAGGAAAGCGTAAAAATTCTTGTAGTAATCGGATTTTCGGATTCTGTCCTCGTTAGCCTCCCAGTTGGAAGCCTTTATCTCCGTGGTGAGATATTTTCTCCAGGACGGCGCAAAAAGTATCCTGTTCTGAGGCTTATGATTTCTGTCGATATGGTCGTATCTCGCCATGCCCGTGGTGATAAGCTCGCGCTCGTTATAGGCATAGTTTTGGCAGTAGTTTTTGACCTCAAACGGTGAGGAAACCACGATTTCCTCCGCCTGACTGCGTTCCTCGGAGTTGTTGAGTCTGAGCGAAGCGTGAAGCACGCCGTGCTGCAGATATATGGTACGGAATCTCAGAAGATCTTCATACTGATACTTCATCTTTGCGCTTTCAAAAGGATTTATGGGCGCAAGGCCGTAATATGCCGTGAAGATTCTTTCCGCGCAGACGAACAAAAGTCGGTGAAGCTTTGAGCCGGCTTTTACAAGATGCTTTTGCTGCTCCGGAGTGAATACGCTGTCGAGATTATCGTATTCGTGTGTGAGCACATAATATCTTTCAATGCCGTCGTCATG
>OHRU01000670.1_pt1 | contig 13092 bp, 9 predicted proteins | sample 1578491 | NCBI WGS metagenome assembly OHRU01 (sample SAMEA3879565, study PRJEB24766) | human gut metagenome | biome: human-associated habitat; feature: feces | place: USA | collected 1985/1987 | reverse complement strand
GAAGGCGTCGCGGCCCCGCTGGGCTGCGTGATCCTGTCGCTATTGTGTCAATGATAAAAAATATGATCAATCCGTGGGCTGGTTCATTTTTGATTTTTTGCTGGGCAAATGCAAATTCTATCAAAAAGGTTGTTTTACAGCCCTTTTGATAAGGCGCAACCGCTGGTTGCCAATTTTTCAACCCCGCTTGGTGGACTTTTGGCGTGCCTTTTGGTAAACTGAACGCAGAAAATCCGCAAAGGAGAACCACTATTTATGACACTTGGAGAGAACATCGTGCGCCTACGCACACAGAAAAACTGGTCGCAAGGCGATCTTGCCGATGCGTTGGACATTTCGCGCCAGAGCGTATCCAAATGGGAAACCGACGCTTCTATCCCCGAACTGGACAAACTCTTAAAGCTCTCTGAGCTTTTTGGCGTGACGCTTGACGAACTCGTGCGCGGCGAGGAGGTGCCGAAGACGGAAACAGCCATGCCCACGGCACAGACTGTGCCCGCGTCCTTTGCACCGCAGGCAGCACCCGGGCGTGAAAAGCACCATACCATTGCCGGAACAGTTTTGCTGTGTACCGGTGCGATCATTCTGATTTTCTGCCTGCTGCTCGCCGGTGATCTGCTGGCGGGACTGCTGTTCGCATCACCTTTCCTCATTTGCGGCATCATCTGTCTTGCGGTGAAGAAACGCGTCGGCCTCTGGTGTGGCTGGGCGGCCTATCTCTGCATTGATCTCTATCTCCGTTTTGCGACAGGTCTTTCGTGGACGACCATCTTTATGACGCACCTCTGGACGTATGAGATGAACTATATGCGCCTTGCCATCGCGTGGATGCAGTTTTTCGCTATGCTCGTGATGATCGTCTGCACGGTGCGCTCCTACCGGACGCTCAAGCTGCCCGCAACGAAAAAAGAGGTTACATGGCTTATCGTCGGGTGGCTTGCCGCACTCGTTGTGCTGCCGCTTTTGATGAGCTACGGCGTCATGCCGCTGTGGAGAGATAACCTGCACAACTACAGCAATTTCTCCCCATATTTCTTCATCAACATTCTGTATGGCTATGTGCGTTTGGCGCTTGTCAACGTTTTGCTCGTGCGCACGCTTGCCGTCTGGCGCATGAAGCGGGAAGAGAAGAAAGCGAACTGCAATACAGCGGAGACTTAGGAAAACATTACATTTTGACCCACGCCGTGACCCACGAACAGAAAAACTGGGACGGAAACAGCGGAACAAAGCGTATCTACGGGTGATGGAATTCTTCGGCAAATCCGTTTAACATCGCTGAAACGGTGTGGAAGGCGTCCCTATCGAATCTTCCCCAGCAAACGCAAGGCCCGGAGACCTGATCTTTTTCCAAGGAACGTATGACACCACTGGCGCATCCCACGTCGGTATTTATGTGGGAAATAATACCATGCTGCACTGCGGCGACCCCATTCAGTACAGCGACATTACTTCATCTTACTGGCAGCAGCATTTCTATCAATTTGGCCGTTTGCCATCACCATAAGGAGGAACTATGAACCCGAAAATCAGCAAACTCAAAGCGGAACGAGCGAAGAATGACGGGAAAATCGCCATGCTCCAGTCCCGCAACCGTGAGATCGACGAGGATATCATTAAGCTGGAAAATGAGGATATCGTCGGCCTTGCCCGTGCCACCGGCATGACGATGGAAGAGCTGGCGCAGTACCTCATGCATATCAAAAAGGGCGGTTCGCCGTTTTGCAGCACACAGAAGGAGGATATGGAAAATGCACCTGAAGAAAACTAAGAAAACCCCGCGTATGTTCCGCATGATTGCGCTGATGCTCAGCCTTGTGCTGGTGTTTTTCACCATGACCGGCATGGCGCTTGCGGAAGAAGGGACAGACGTGTCCGATGCCGCGCCTGACAGCACCCTTGAAATTGTGGAGACAGAATTGGAGGTAGAACCCGAACCCACAGAAGAACCTCCTGCCGAGACTCCCGGTGCAGAGGAAACGCCGGAACCCACGCCGGAGCCGGAAGAACCCTCTATCCCACCGGAAACCACGGACGCCCCTGCGCTGGAACCGGATTATGAGCTGGACGCGGAAATCCCGACTGGCTGGCACAATGCGTCGGTTACGATCACCGTTCGCCTGATTGATAAAAACAATACCGGCTGGGTCAAAATCGAGGCTGCGTTCAGTAATGAGGATGACGCTGAACGCTTTGATGTAACGGAAGAATGGAATGAATACGGTTATTTGGAACGCACGATGCCGGATAACGGCACCGTGTATTTCTATATCACCGATCCGATGGGCGTTGAGCATGAGCTGCCTCTGGATGTGTTCTGCATGGACTTTGAAGCACCGGTGATTCGAGCTGGTATCAACGGTACAAACCTGCGCGTGGAAGCCAGCGATGCGCTTTCCGGCATTGCTGCGGTCTTCGTCAATGACGAGTTATACACGACCCTCGAAAATGGTGAGCTGAACGTCCGCATTGATAACCTGACGGACAACGCCTATCTCTACATCGACGCGCTGGACAATGCCGGGAACTGGACGGACTATGTTGTACTTGCCAATCCGTTCTACGAAGAAGAACCGGAACCGACGCCCACACCCACGCCGGACACCGGCGATGATGAGCACGACGAGCATTGCCCCACAGACTGCGACTGCCGCAAGAATAATACGTCCGGCAGCAGCTCCGGCAGCTCATTCGGGGGCAGCAGCGGCGGTGCATCCTCTGTAAGTGGCGGCAGTAAAAATGCAGGTTCGTCTGCACAGACTCCGGCATCTTCCGAGACTCCGACACCCACTACGGAACCCATCACGAAAGAAGACGGCACCGGCTTTACGCAGAACGGCAATTCCGTCACGCGCGATCTGCTTTACGACAAATACAGCAACAAGCAGTTTATTACCGTTGAGACCCGCAACGGCGAGACCTTCTATCTGGTGATCGACTACGATAAGCCGCTGGACGAGGATGGAGAGCGTTACGAGACCTACTTCCTGAATCTTGTGGATGAGGCCGACCTGCTGGCACTGATTGACGGCGATAAGGCAGCACCGGTCTGCTCCTGCACAACAAAATGCGAGGCCGGAGCCGTCAATACTTCCTGCGAAGTCTGCAAAACGAACATGACAGAGTGTACCGGCAAGGAGAAGGTCGTGGAAAAAGTACCGGACACCACGTCGGAGCCGGAGGTTGAACCGGAGCCTGAAAAGAAATCCAGCGGCGGTGCTGTAGCACTCCTGCTCCTGCTGCTTCTGGGCGGTGGCTTCGCGCTCTATTGGTTCAAATTCCGCAAGAAAAAGCCGGATGCCAAGGGGCCGGTCGATCTGGATGATTACGACTACGGTGAAGAGGACGACGGCGAGGAATACGAGACGGAGCCGGATGAAGGCGAGAGTGCAGATGCGGCGCAGGATGAAGAATAAGAGGTAATGATTATGGAAAAAGCGTACAAGTTGGTAATTTCGGAAAAGCCCTCTGTTGGAAAATCCATCGCCGCCGTTCTTGGTGCCAATGAGCGCAAGGACGGCTATTTTATGGGCAGCGGCTATATCGTGTCCTGGTGTTTTGGGCACCTGGCCGAACTGGCCGAAGCCGCTGCCTACGATGAAAAGTACGCCAAATGGCGCTACAACGATCTGCCCATCCTGCCGGAGAGCTGGCAGTATTCCGTTGCCAGAGACAAAGCCAAGCAGCTTGCCCTGCTCAACACGCTCATGCACCGGGAGAACGTGAGCGAGGTCGTCAATGCTTGCGATGCCGGGCGCGAGGGCGAATCCATCTTCCGCACGGTCTATCTGCTCAACAAATGCGACAAGCCCATGAAGCGCCTGTGGATCTCGTCTATGGAAGATACGGCGATCCGCAAGGGCTTTGAAACGCTCAAAGATGGCAGCGCATACGATGATCTCTATGCGTCGGCGCTTTGCCGCAGTAAGGCCGACTGGCTGGTAGGCATTAACTCCACGCGGCTTTTCTCCGTTCTCTATCACCGCACGCTGAATGTTGGGCGTGTGGTGTCTCCCACGCTGGCGCTGATCGTGCAGCGGGAAGCGGAAATCGACGCTTTCAAGCCGGAGCCGTTCTATACAGTCACGCTTGGACTTCCGGGCTTTGACGCTGGCAGCGAACGCATGAAATGCAAAGCGGATGCTGTGACCTTGAGCCAATCCTGCGCCAATCAGACCCCTGTGGTCACAACGCTGGAGCGCAAGGACAAATCCGAAAAGCCGCCCGCCCTTTATGATCTTACCACCTTGCAGCGCAACGCCAACCGGATTTTTGGCTTCACCGCCCAGCAGACGCTGGACTACCTCCAGAGCCTCTATGAAAAGAAGCTCTGCACCTATCCCCGCACCGACAGCCGGTATCTGACCTCGGACATGGCGGACGGTTTGCCAGCACTCGTAAGCAATGTAGCTGCGGCAATGCCGAAGGTGGGCGGCATCCCGCTTCATGTAAACGCCGCGCAGGTCATCAATGATAAAAAGGTCTCCGATCACCATGCGGTCATTCCCACTGCCAATTTCAAAGAAGCTGCGCTCACCGGCCTGCCTGCCGGAGAGCGTGCTGTTCTGGAATTGGTCGCCCTGCGCTTGCTCTGTGCCGTCTCACAGCCCCATGAATACACGGAAACGGCGGTAACTCTGGAATGTGCCGGGCACAGCTTCAGCGCGAAAGGCCGCACGGTCATGAATCCCGGCTGGCGGGGGTTGATAGAAGCATATCACTCCGGCGAGGGTGAGAATGAATCTGCGGATGCGGCAAAGGCACTGCCGCCCGTGGACGAAGGACAGACCTTTACGGTTCATTCTGCCGCCGTCAAAGAGGGCAAGACGACACCGCCCAAACACTATACCGAGGATACGCTGCTTTCTGCAATGGAGGTCGCCGGTGCGAAAGAAATGCCCGAAGATGCTGAACGCAAAGGGCTTGGGACGCCTGCCACCCGCGCGGCCATTCTGGAAAAGCTGGTGGCCACCGGCTTTGTGGAGCGCAAAAAGAGCAAGAAGACGGTGAGCCTGATCCCGACTCACGCCGGTATTTCCCTGATTACCGTGCTGCCGGAACAGCTTCAATCGCCCCTGATGACCGCTGAGTGGGAACACCGGCTCAAGGAGATCGAGCGCGGCGAAGAATCCCCGGAAACCTTTATGCAGGGCATCCGCGGTATGGTCTGCGAGCTGGTCAAGACCTATAAAACGGTGCTGGGAGCCGACGTGCTGTTTCCGTCCGGAAGAGCGGTCGTCGGAAAATGCCCGCGCTGCGGCAGTGATGTTACAGAGAGCAAAAAGGGCTATTTCTGTGAGCGGAATGACTGCCATTTTGGCCTTTGGCGCGATAACCGTTTTCTTGCCGCGAAGAAAATCAATCTGACAAAGAAGATGGCAGAGACGCTGTTGAAAGACGGAAAAACCTATGCCAGCGGCATCTTCTCCGAGAAAACCGGCAAGACCTACGACGCTTATATCGTTCTGGAGGACGACGGCACAAAGACAGCTTACCGGCTGGAATTTGAAAGAGGGAAAGCGAATGGAAAACAGTATTCATAAAATGCGTGCGGCGCACCTGATCCTGTCAGCAATTCTTACCATGCAGGGCGAGAACGCTCCTGCTTTCAGCGCACATTGCAACACCATCGACAATCTGTGTGAAACGGTTATGTCCGTCTTTGAGAAGCTGGGATATCGGGATCGGACGGTTTTGGGGATGCGCCTGGGTTTCGATCCCCATAAAGGATTTGCGCCCACGAAAGTGTGCAAATATCTGGAGATTGCGACTGCCTTTGAAATGACCCTTGCCTCGTCGGCCAGCCGCCTTTTTCACAGAATCTGCCGTCGGTTTGCCGCTTCCATGCTGGAGGTAGGCCGATGAGACTGGAACCTTCAGAGCGTGAGACCATCATCCTGTTTTCGGATGCGGACGATACCGCCAGCGTGTACACCTTCGATAAAAAGCTCAAAGCTCGGCTCAAGGAGCTGCATCGACGTCAGCCGGATAAAATCTATCCGGATAACAAGGGACGCTCCGGCTCTGCCTGCTTCATCGTACCGAAAAACTGCATCTCTATCCGGGAGCCGTACAGTGAAGCGCGCCGCCGCGCCGCCAGTGAGCGTGCCAAGCAGGCCGGGTACAAGCCTCCGGTCAGGGGCACCGTCCCCAAATCCGAATAAGCCTCATGCCCCTGCGAGGATTTCCACATCTCCGCAGGGGCTGATCACATGCAGGGATTGTAATCCCGGAAAGGAGCGTATATGGCAGAAAAGCAGTCTAACAAGGACAGGCTCAAAGAGATCACCGACAGCATTGAAAATGGTATTAAAGAGCTGTTTGAAAGCGAAAAGTACAAGAATTATCTTCGCACCATGAGCCGGTTCCACAAGTACAGCGTCAATAATACCATGCTCATCTATATGCAGAAGCCGGACGCCACCGTCGTTGCCGGTTTCAACAAGTGGCGCGATCAGTTCGGGCGTAATGTGCTCAAGGGCGAAAAAGGCATCAAGATCATTGCCCCGACGCCGTACAAAAAGAAAATCGAGGAAGCAAAACTCGACCCGGACACCAAGCTCCCCATGCTGGATGCTGACGGCAAGGCCATCATGGAAGAAAAGGAAATTAAGATTCCGATGTACAAGCCGGTCACGGTTTTTGATGTGAGCCAGACGGAGGGCAAGCCTTTGCCGCAGCTTGCCGCCGATCTTACCGGCAGCGTGCAGAATTATGAGGTCTTCATGGAGGCGGTGAAGCGCAGTGCGCCGGTTCCGGTCTTTATGGAGAATATGACCGGCATGGACGGGTATTACGACGACGAGAATCGGCGCATTGCCGTCCGCACCGGCATGAGCGAGGTACAGACGGTATGCGCGGCGATCCATGAGATTGCACATTCCCTTCTGCACAGTCATTCCAAAGAGACCAATGAGCTGACACCCAGTTGGAAAGTAGTTATGGTCAGCGAAGGTGGCACAAAGCGCGATTTCAGCTCCGGCTTCAAAACCGAGGCAGAAGCGAAACATTTTGCCGAAGCGGAAAACTGGCGTTATCTGGACGAAAATCGGTTTGAATGGCGTTTGGAAGTTGAAGAAGACTTGAGTGCTGTAAAGACCGCAGCACTCTCCCGCAATACAGAGGAAGTGCAGGCAGAGAGCATTTCCTATGCCGTCTGTGCCTATTTCGGCATTGAGACCGGCGAGAACAGCTTCGGCTATATCGCCACCTGGTCAAAGGGCAAGGAGCTGCCGGAGCTGAAAGCCTCGCTGGAAACCATCAACCGCACGGCATCCGGTCTGATTACAGACATTGACCGGAATTACAAGATGCTGATGAAAGAGTGCGGTCTGGATAAGGAGCCTGAAAGCCTTGCTGCCGAGCCTGTGCAGGAGATCACGGTACAGGAGCCGGAGCCGGTCAGCGCACCGGATAACGGCTGCGTCCCTGACCCGGCAATTTCTGTGGAGACCATGAACGCATACGGCTACACCGATTCCAATATGCTGCCGCTGACAAAGGAGCGTGCGCTGGAACTCATGGAGCGCGATGTAACCGTGTACATGCTTCACACCGACAACACCGAGGCCATGGCGTTTGATGCAGAGGAAATCCGCAGCTTTGACGGCATCTTCGGCGTGGAGACTTCCGAATGGGAGACGGTCAAAGACCGCTTCGCGTCGCAGGACTATGAGAAAGCGTTCCTTGATAACCCTGCCGACAGCTTTGCCATCTATCAGCTTCGGGATAATGACGACACGGTGCAGCTCCACTATATGAACTCCGAGTATCTGGAGGAGAAAGGACTATCCATCCAAAAGGAGAACTACGCCGCCGTCTATGCAGGAGACCTCGACCGCAGGGGTGATACGCAGGATAAATTGAACGAGCTGTATGAGACCTTCAATATCCGCCGTCCGGAGGATTTTCGCGGCCACAGCCTATCCGTCAGCGACATCGTAGCGCTGAAGCAGAATGGCGTGGTATCCTGTCATTACGTCGATTCCTGGGGCTTCAAGGAGCTGCCGGGCTTTCTCAAGCCGGAAAACTATCTAAAAAACGCGGAGATGGCCATGGAGGATGATTACGGTATGATCGACGGCATCATCAACAATGGCCCGCGCAAAACAGTCGCGGAGCTGGAGGAACAGTCTAAGACCGGCACGCCCATTTCTCTGCTGGAACTGGCACAGGCCGTCCAGCGCGAAGACGCGGAAAAGCGCCGTGCCCAGCAGCCGGTGCGCAGAGAAAAATCCGGCGAAAAACCCTCCATCCTTGCGAAGCTGAAAACGCCGTCCGTAGCCGACACCAAATCTGTGAAGAGCGCCCCGAAACGGAGCGCGGAAAGGGAGCTGTGACATGAGCAACTTTACATTTGACGAGATCAACCTGATGTGCATCTACAATACCGGCACCCGCGCCGGTCTGATGCAGGCGCTGACCGACATGCGCGGACAGTTGGAACCCGATGAAGCCGAGCTGCTGGAGCTGACCGACAGTGCTCTTCGCAAGCTGGGCCGCATCACCGATGAGCAGTTTGCGGAGCTGGAGCTAGTGCCGGACTTTGACTGAACAGCAAATGCAGCGAGACGGTTCCATTCGGAGCCGTCTCGCTGTTGACATTATCGTTATTGCAGCAAACACGAAGGAAGATATAAGGCTTCAGGCAGCAAAATATCTGACGTTTTTTCCGCATCTTTCAAAACCCTCTTGCGTTCGTGCTTGACCGTTGCTATAATATACTTGCATAACTCCCGCGGAGTTCCGCTGGTATGAAGATACAACTCCGTGGAAATACTACCTGTACGGAGGTGTTTGTATGGCAATCGTAAGCGATGAGCAGGTCATCAAGGTGCTGCGGCAGTATAATCCCTGGTGGCGCAATCCGCTGGCAATCAAAGAGGAAAACAAACCACAGAAAAGGCTTGCCTATTACGAAGCATTGAGAATGATTTCGCACAAAACGATTCGGCGGTTTGCCGTTTTATCCGGCGCAAGGCGTGTCGGCAAGACGACGATCATGTATCAGATGATGAACAGCCTGATCGACGAGGGCGTAAACCCCAAAAATATCCTGTATGTATCCTTCGACAATCCGATTGTAAAACTCGTCAATGTGGAGACAGTCCTTTCTATCTACGAATCCCTTTATCCCATAGAGGGAACAAGGTATATCTTCCTCGATGAAATTCAATATACGGAGCATTGGGAACTCTGGATGAAGGTCATCTACGACAGCCGGAAGGACATACGGCTTACAGCGACCGGCTCGGCCAGCCCGATATTGGAAAAAGGCTCGACCGACAGCGGGACGGGGCGATGGAGCATCCTGAAGATACCCACCATGTCGTTTTATGAGTATTGTCGTCTGCTGCAAATTGAAGAGCCGATTCTCCCGGACAATTTGCGGCTCACAAAGCTCGTAAAAATGAGTAAAGCGGAGTTGGGCGATCTGATGGATCGCTTTGCGCCGCTGGAAGTGCATTTCAACCGTTACCTTATGATCGGTGGCTTTCCTGAGCTTGTATTATCCGACGATGATATGTATGCACAGCGGATGCTGCGGGAAGATGTGGTGGATAAGGTTATCAAGCGTGATGTTCTGACACTTTTTAATATCCGAAGCCCGCTTCTGATGGAAAAACTGTTTTTGTATCTCTGTATGAACTCAACAGAGATTTTCAGCGTGACCACGGCGGCAAAGGAGTTGGAAAATACCTCCGCCTCTACAATAGACAGCTATATTGAGGCGCTTGAAATGTCTAACCTGATTTATCTGTCGAAGCCGATGGATGTGGGCAGCAAGGGTGCTTTGAAGGGCAAGCCGAAGATATACATTGCCGACGCCGCCATACGCAACGCCGTTCTAATGATAGACGACGTTCTTTCGGATGAACGGGAGCTTGGGGCGATGGTGGAAACGACGGTATATAAGCATATCGTATCCTTCTATCAGGGCAGCACGGCGCAGCTCGGCTACTTCAGAAAGGCAAAGGATAATCAGAAAGAGGTCGATGTGGTCATTGAGCTGCCGCGCGAAAAGATTCTCTGCGAGGTGAAATACCGCAACAATTCCCATATACCTGCCACGGACGCCATCGTCGAACTCTGCAAGGATGAAAGTGCAAAGGTCACAAGCGCTTTCCTCATTACAAAACAGTTGGATGATTTCGGCATCGCAAAGCACGAAACCCATGTGCCGATTTTGCGAGTACCTGCCATCGCATTTCTGTATTTGCTTGGAAAGGCGGAGGCCGACGGACAGAACGGAAAAATGTAACACCTATGGCACAATGCCCGCTTGTCACAACAGGCGGGTATTTTTCTGTCAGATTTATTGGTGAGCGGTCTTGCGCTCATACTTTTATCTGGCGGATACGCTTTGATGTTCTATTTCCCAAAATCAGAAAAATTTCGATTTTGGGAAATAGAAGGTCAACTTAATAGATACCGCTCCTTTACATAGAGCACCCACTTCCGGGTGCTCTAAATTTTTATCCGAAGGAGGCAGCCCTATGCCGAGTAAATATCAGGAATACAGGCAGATGGCAGACACAGCGGAGCGGCAGCTTACCAGCAGCTATAAAAGCTGGACGCAGTTCCTGCGCACAGCGGCACGGCTCTACAAGTATCCGTATAACGAGCAGGTCATGATCCACGCCCAGAGGCCGGATGCGACCGCCTGCGCCGAGTACGATTTCTGGAACAAAAAGATGGGGCGCTTTATCCGGCGCGGCTCCACCGGCATTGCCCTTATAGACACAAGCGGCCAGAAGCCACAACTACGATATGTCTTTGATGTAGCCGACACCGGTGAGCGGGAACATTCCCGCCCCATGCACCTCTGGCAGTTCCGTGCGGAGCATGAAGATACCGTTGCCGCCACGCTGGAGCGGAGCTACGATGTGTCCGGCAGCAATGGCATTGTCGAGCAGATGGAGACGGCAGCCGCCCAGCTTGCAAGAGCATATTGGGCAGATTACAAACGTGACATTCTCAACAACATTGACGATTCCTATCTTGATGGGTATGATGAGTTCAACACCGAGGTACAGTTCAGAAACGCCGTAAAAGTCAGCATCACCTACATGCTCATGAGCCGGTGCGGGCTGGAACCGGAAGCCTATCTGGAACCGGAAGATTTTATGCCTGTGTTCGACTTCAACACCCCAGCTGCGGTTGCGGCGCTGGGCACGGCGGTCAGCGAGATCAGCCAGCAAGTACTCAGACAGATAGAAGTTGCCATCCGAAATTATGAGCGCGAAAGGAGCCAGAATCATGACCGAATTGACTTACACGAAGAACGGAGATTACCAGATTCCCGACCTGAAGTTGAGCGAGGAACCGGAGAGCAAGCCTCTGGGCAAGTACGGGATGCTGCGGAAGACCTACCTTCAGGAGCATCGCCCCATCCTTTGGAACCAGATGATCCTGTCCGAGACGCTGTTCCCGCACCTGCGGGAGATCGACGAGACGGCGAACCGGAGGCTGGAGCAGATGATGCCGGAGCTGATGAAGTCGGCGGGCGTGACGGAGGAGCTGAAAGCCCGCGACCAGATGAAATGGGTGGGGCTGATGAACAACCTGAAAGCGCAGGCGGAGGAGATCATTCTCAGCGAGCTGGTGTACAACTGACCAATGACGCGCCGGAAGCGGAACCGGCGCAGCCTCCGATACCGCAGGCATACCAACTGAGCCTGTTCCCCACGGAGGAAGAGCAAATCGCATATATCGCAGAAGCGGAGAGCTACACGCCCTCCGCTTTTTCCATGTCCATCCCGCAGGCAGATATCGACCATATTCTGCGCATGGAGGGCAACGCCGATTATGCTCGCATGAAGATCGCCACGGAGTTCTCCAAGGGCAAGAGCGTGGAAGAAATCGCGGCGTTTCTTCAAAGCAGCTTCCACGGCGGCAACGGCGTCGTCACCGAAAACGGCAGATATTCCGCGTGGTACGCAGAGGACGGCATCCACATCGCCAATGGGGACGCGGCAAGATACCTGACCTCTGCAAAGGTCGTAAGCTGGCAGGAGGCGGCGGAGCGCATCGGGCAGCTTTTGGAGCAGGGCGAATACGCAACCAACGTAGAGCTTGCGGAAGCGCCGGGGCACGAGCGCGCGGAGCTGGCGCAGGCCGTATGGTATCTCCGGCAGGATTTAAGTGAAAAGGCGCGGGCGCAGGGCTATCTCTCCTGCCTGTCGGATATGCGGGGCGGCGGTTTCCCGGAGGAAACGGCGCGGCTTGCCGAGCGGCTGAGAGACTCTGCGTTCCGCGAAGTCCTCATGGACGATTTAGCACAGCTCCGATCCGACTGCCGGGAGGACAGGAGCCTGCTGCGCTTTCACTACCACAAGCCGGACAAAATCGAGCAGGGCCTGCGGGAGCTGCCCCTGCCCCGCAGAGAATACCGTGCCGAAATGGCGGAGATCCCCGCCGTGCAGCGGTTCATTACGGAGGACGAGATCGCCGCGACCCTGACCCGCGGCAGCAATATTGAAGGGAGCAAGGGGCGTATCTACGCCTATTTCAAAGAGAAACACAGCCCCAGGGAGCAGGCGGATTTCCTGAAAGATGAATACGGCATTGGGGGACGCTCCCACGCGGTATCCGGCGCGTCCCACAGCGGCGAGGATCACAGCGGCAAGGGCGTCAGCCTGAAAAAACAGGACTGCCCGGAAATTCAACTGAACTGGGCGAACGTCGCCAAGCGTATCTCCGAGCTGATCCGCAAAGACCGTTTCCTGACCCCGGAGGAAAAGACACAGTACGAGCAGCTTCAGCGGCAGACCGCAGCGCGAAGTGCAGCATGGAATGACTACAATGCCGTAAAGGAAGCCCACCCGGACGACCTCGTGCTGTTTCAGGTGGGGGATTTCTTTGAGCTGTATGGCGAGGACGCAAAACAGGCGGCGGGGCTGCTGAATATGAACCTGACCACCCGCAATATCCCCGGCGCTGGCCGTGTGGAGATGTGCGGTGTACCGTCGCACAATTTAGAGCTGTATGTAGAGAAATTGCGCGATAAGTATGATGTGACGATTGCCGAAGCGCCGGACTTTAGAGGTGAGCGCCACATTTACACGCTGCGCTCCATTGACCATGAAGCAG
>OHRU01000665.1_pt1 | contig 13115 bp, 9 predicted proteins | sample 1578491 | NCBI WGS metagenome assembly OHRU01 (sample SAMEA3879565, study PRJEB24766) | human gut metagenome | biome: human-associated habitat; feature: feces | place: USA | collected 1985/1987 | reverse complement strand
CCCTTGAGTATTCTCCTTACGTCGGACGTATCGCCGTCGGCAAGCTTACCCGTGGTGAGCTCAGGACCGGTCAGCAGATCAGCCTCTGCAAGAGGTACGACGTGGTAGAGAAGCACAAGATCAAGCAGCTCATGGTGTTTGACGGTCTGGGAAAGGCCAATGTGGACACTGTACAGTGCGGTGACATCTGCGCCGTCGTGGGCATTGACGGCTTCGAGATCGGCGACACGATCGCCGACAGCGAGAATCCTGAGGCCCTTCCTCCGATCTCCATCGACGAGCCTACGATGAGCATGCTCTTCACCATCAACAATTCCCCGTTCTTCGGAAAAGACGGCAAGTTCGTGACTTCCAGACATATAAAGGAGCGTTTGGACAAGGAACTCGAAAAGAACCTCGCCCTTCGCGTAAAACCTGGCCTGAATGCGGATTCATTCGTGGTGTTCGGACGTGGTGTGCTTCACTTGTCAGTCCTGATTGAGGAGATGAGACGTGAAGGCTTCGAACTTCAGGTGGGACAGCCGAAAGTGCTGGACAAGACTATCAACGGACAGAGATGCGAGCCTATCGAGGAACTCAGCATCGAGGTGCCGGAGCAGTTTGTCGGCGCTGCAATCGAGATTTCCACAAGAAGAAAGGCGGCATTGATACATATGGAACCGAGAGCCGACAGGACTCTTCTCGAGTTCGAGATTCCTACCCGTGGTCTTATGGGACTCAGGAGCAATCTGCTGACCGCGTCTCAGGGAGAGGCCGTGGTAGCACACAGGTTCAAGGACTATCAGCCGTACAAGGGTGAGATCGAGCACAGGACCAACGGTTCTCTCGTTTCATTGGAAACTGGCGAGGCCATAGCATATTCGATGAACAAACTTCTGGACAGAGGCAAATTCTTCGTCGATCCGGGAGAGGAAATATATATGGGAGAAGTTGTGGGTGAGCATACCCGTGACCGCGACCTGAATGTCAATATCTGCAAGACCAAGAAACTGACGAACGTCCGCGCGGCCGGCAGTGACGAGAAGATTATCCTCCCTCCTCCAATCAAGATGTCTCTCGAGGAAATGCTCGAATATATCAATGAAGATGAGCTCGTGGAGGTTACTCCTCACCATCTCAGAATCCGCAAGGTTCTGCTTGACCCGACAGAGAGGAAAAGAAAAAGCGGAGACGAGGATTGATATTCCAAAAGTTTTTCTTACCTTTGCATCCCCTAATCTGTTTATAGGCAAATGAAAGACGAATTTATTATACCTTTGAATGGATTGAAACCTGGCAGGACAAGTTTCTCCTGGCATGTCGGGAAAGAGTTCTTCAGAAGATTTGAGAACACGGAAATCATTGACGCTGATATAGTTGTCGATGTGGTCGCTGAGAAGTCCGGGTCTTATCTCGGAGTCGATTGCTCGCTTGCGGGCACATTGACAGTTCCTTGCGACAGATGCATGGAAGATGTCGTGCTTCCGGTAGATGCCAAGGCATTGCTCAGCGTGAAGTTCGGTGCGGAGCCGGTTTCTGATGAAGAAATTACGGTTACAGATGAGCGTGAGATAGTATATCTCCCTGAAGATGGAGCTGATATGGACTTGAGCCAGACGGTTTATGACTATGCTTGTCTGTCATTGCCGATGCAGAGAGTCCATGAAGAAGGCAAATGTAATCCCGAGGCATTGAAGTATTTGTCCGGAGAGGGGGAAGAGCGGGAAGAAGACCGCAAGACTGAGGAAAACAACGATACTTATAATCCTTTTGCAGTGCTCAAAGGGTTGAAGTTAGATTAGATATTACGAGCACAGGAGTGAATAAATTTTAAAAGTTATATAACAATGGCACATCCGAAACACAAACTTTCAAAGCAAAGAAGGGACAAGAGAAGAACACACGACTTCGCTGCTGTTCCGACCTTGGCAACTTGCCCAAATTGCGGTGCTACAGTAATGTATCACAGAGTATGTCCTGAGTGTGGCTTCTACAGAGGCCGTCAGATTATTGAGAAGAAAGTAGCTGAATAAGCCGCTTTCCGCTCATAATGGCCCTGTAGTTCAACGGATAGAACGGAAGTTTCCTAAACTTTAAATACAGGTTCGATTCCTGTCGGGGCTACGTGAGTAATCCGTAACAAAGATTACTGAGTGTAAAGAGTGACTGACTATGTCGGCCACTCTTTTTGCGTGTTTGACTATTGCTAAAAATCGTTATATTTGTCCGAGGATTCTTGTGGACAAGCATTCGCCTAAAATACCATTGATTTGTAATAAGAGCAATGATGACTGAATTGGAACTGGTTCGGCTGATCCGTAAAGGGGGACAGGAAGGCATTCGATATTCTTTGTAGGGAATATTATGCTGCCTTCATCTCCTATGCGAGGATGTTCTTGCCGGCAGACGGGGCGGAAGATGTCGTCCAAGATGTCTTGCTGAATGTCTGGAGCAGACGTGAGAGTCTTGTGGAAGACCGTTCGCTTCAAGGCTACATTTTGCGCTCGATTTATAATGCGGCATTGAACAAATTGTCCAAGGACAAGTCAGCGGCGGATTATAGACAATGGTACAGGACGTCGATAGCCTCGCTAGCCAGTTACTATTGTGATCCGGAGAACAATGACTCGATACGCAGGCTGTACACGATGGACTTGAAGAAAAAGATAGACGAAGCTGTGATGGCTTTGCCGCCGAAATGCCGGGAGGTCTTCAAACTCAGTTATATAGAGCATAAATCCACAAAAGAAATAGCAGAACAGTTGGGTGTCTCTACCAGTACCGTTTCAAATCATATTTACAACGCCCTGAAACTTTTAAGGGAGTCTCTTGGGGTGGCGTTCTCTCTCTTGATGCTGTTCCTTTCCGAATAATCATAAAAAGCTGAAATCATTTCAAAACAGTTTCTTAGGCAGTTTTGAAGAGTTGTCTGTATTATATATGTAAAGACAACTTTCCAAGACTATGAATGAAGTACCTTACGAACTGTTTAGAAAATATCTCAAGGGTGAGTCCACTCTTTCAGAGAACCGTCAGCTGATGAGATGGCTGCTCGAGAATGAGGAAAATGAACGGATATTTGCTGATACAATGTCTGTCATAAGTGCAGCGGAAGTGGTGAGTGATGAGCATTTCGAATCCAATCGTGAAGCTTTTCTCGAGCGCCTGTCCCAAAGCATTGAAAAACAGGATGCCCAGACGGCTTCGAGAAAACGTAAGGTGAAAACGTATTCATTCGCCTGCAGCATAGCTGCTGTGCTGGCCATATTTGCAGTGATTCTTTTCGCTCCGGGAAAACTGCATAAAGATGAAGCGTCCTTGCTCGGTACAGTGTATTCAAATGCTGATGAAGAACCTGCCATGGCTTGCCTTCCTGACGGGACAAATGTCTGGATCATGAGCGGGTCTTCATTGCGTTATGTAGATGAGACGGAAGGCGGCACGCGCGACATCTATCTTACAGGAGAAGCATTTTTCGATGTGGCCAAGGATACGCTACATCCGTTTATTGTGAAGACACCCGGCGTGTCTGTAGTCGCGGTCGGTACCAGATTCAATGTCCTCGTCGAGGATAAAAAAGGCACGGAAGTCATGCTTGAAGAGGGTAGTGTCAGACTGTGCAATCCTCAAGGCGTCCATCTTATGCGGCTTTGCCCTGATCAGACAGCTACTTTTGACCTGAACAGCAATGACATATTCGTTGGACATCAATATGTCCAGGCAGAAATCCGCTTGAAATACAATGTCATCGCTCTGAATGATGCGACAGTCCAGGAAATCGCCAACAGTATTGCAAAAGCCTATAAGGTAGAGATAAAGGTTGGAAAGAACGCGGATGACAGTAAGCATTATAATTTCTGCTGTCTGAAAAGTCGTGGAGTGGATGAAGCTCTCGTCATTCTGTCTCATCTGTCCGGCGTGGACTGTGAAATCGTGAAAAAGTAATACATAATACCAAAAACTAAGTTTAACCAATCAAAAAATCACTTATGAGATTTAAGTTTTTCAGTTGGGTATTCTTGTGCGTCACGCTTTTGTCGGGACTGTCAATGCAGTCCGCTCAAGCCTCTCCGCAGGAAGACCAGAAAACGTACAATGTCAGCATCTCTCTAAAGGATGCGACGGTGAAAGGGGTTGCGGACGCTTTGACAAAGCAGACCGGAATCCTGTTCTCTTATGATGCGGACCTGAACAGCATGTCCCTCGGGGAGGTAAAGGTCAGCCATAAGAATTCGAGTTTGACTTCCATTTTGGACGAAGTGTTTGCCGATAAGGGAGTTAAATATTCAGTAGTTGGAGTGACTGTAGTGCTGAGCCGGACAAAGTCCTCAGGAAAACGCACGATTACAGGTCAGGTCAACGACGCTTCCGGCATGCCGGTTCCAGGTGCTGTAGTCATGGTCGTAGGGCAGTCAGGAGGTACGGTGACTGACGCTTCCGGCAGATTCTCCATGCCTGCTTCCGACGGAGAAGTTACATTGGCAGTTCAATGTCTTGGTTATGTGGAAAAGACTCAGCTTCTTTCAGCCTCTGCAGATAACATTGTCATGACTATTGACGAGGACGCTTTGTCGATCGACGAGACAGTGGTAGTCGGCTATGGCGTGCAGAAGAAGGTCAATCTCACTGGCGCGATCTCTACGGTATCTTCCGAGAATCTTGAGAACAGGACCGCTCCGACACTTACTCATATGCTCCAAGGCTCAGTGCCTGGACTTAACGTCACCACAAGCTCGGGACGTCCGGGTAATTCCGCAAGCATAAACATCCGTGGTATCAACTCCATCAACGGCGGTAGTCCATTGGTTTTGGTAGATGGTGCAGAAGGAGACCTGTCAAGGGTGAATCCTGCTGATGTCGAGTCCATTTCCGTAATCAAGGATGCGTCTGCAGCTGCCGTCTATGGTGCACGAGCATCATTCGGTGTAATCCTCGTGACCACCAAAAGCGGAACGGAGGCTGATGGAATGGCCACAGTCCGTGTAAACAGCCGCTTCGGCTGGGAAGCGCCGACCACTTCCACCGAGTTTGAGAACAGGGGTTATTATTCCGTTTATCTCAATGACTTGTTCTACCGCGCTGCGAACGGTACGAATTATACATACTACACTCAGTCTGACATGCAGGAACTTTGGGCTCGTGTCAATGACAAGAGGGAGAATCCTGCCCGTCCTTGGGTTATGATTGACCAGCGTGATGGAAGGGATACCTATCTTTATTATGCCAATACCGACTGGTATCATGAACTCTTCCGTGACCGTCGTCCGAATCAGCAGCACAGCGTGTCACTCAGCGGCGGCACTGCACACGTAAAGTATCTTCTTTCAGGATCCTATAATAGGGAAGAAGGTATTTTCCGCCGTAACACGGACAAGCTGGACAAGTACAGCTTCCGTTCGAAGATATCGTTTGACATCAAGAAGTGGCTTAATCTCACCAATAACACGAGCTACTATAAGTACCGTTACCGTTATCCGGGACCAAGCGATGTCAATACGGCTTTCTCATTGATGACCGTGCATGCTCTGGCCAGTTATCCGGCTCACAATCCGGACGGTACGAGCATTGGCTACACATCATTTGCCAACAATAACTACGTGATGGACGGACTTCTTACCATTCTGGACAATCCTAACTACAAGAACGAGGATAATAAGGATAACCTGTCCACTACCACGGAACTTACCATAAAGCCTTTGGCTTCGTTGGAAATCAGGGCCAACTTTACATATGCGCTCAATCAGAACAGGTACATGAACCGTGCGACCAATACCGAGTATTCGCGCTATCCTGGAGAGATGGTGCAGGTTACCAACTCGCGTTCGATCGACAGCCTCAAAGAGAAAACCGAGACCCAGCATTACTATGCTACCAACATCTATGCGACTTGGACAAAGAGTATCGCTCAGGCCCACAATATCAAGTTGATGGCCGGTTTCAACTGGGAGACCAAGCATTATAAAGATGTGGGAGCGAAAGGCTATTACCTTATGAGTCAGACGCTCAATGACTTGAATCTTGTCGGTTCAGACGCTGACGGCAATCCGAGAATGGAAACCTCAGGTGGCCAGAATGAATATGCTCTCGAAGGCTTTTTCGGCCGTTTGAACTATGACTACAAGGGCCGTTATCTTTTCGAGGCCAGCGGACGCTATGACGGAACATCCAGATTCGCTTCAAGCCATCGTTGGGGATTTTTCCCGTCAATGTCATTGGGCTGGAGAATATCAGAGGAAAAGTTCTTTGCTCCAATAAAGAATACGATGAACAACTTCAAGCTGAGGTATTCATACGGAAGCCTTGGCAACCAGCTTGTCGGCTATTATGATTACATCCGTAAAATCGCGATCGGTACAGGCTCCTACACTTTCGGCTCAGGTTCAAAACCGACAATTGCCACTATCGGAGCTCCGGTAGCGTCCAACCTTACATGGGAGAAAACGCTGCAGCATGATTTGGGAGTTGATCTCGCATTCTTCGGCAACCGCCTCATGTTTACAGCTGATGCATATATCCGTGACACCAAGGATATGTTGACAGCAGGAGTTGCACTGCCTGCAGTTTATGGCGCCTCATCTCCTAAGATGAATGCTGCTGACCTTCGTACCAAAGGATATGAATTCCAGCTCTCCTGGAGAGACGGCTTCAACTTGTTCGGAAAACCGTTCAATTATTCTGTAACTGCAAGTTTCAGCGATTATATTACAGAAATCACCAAGTTTGACAATCCTGAACGTACTTTCGCAAAATCTTACTATGTAGGTATGCGTATGGGTGAAATCTGGGGTTACCACACTGGCGGACTGTTCCGCTCAGATGCGGAGGCTGCGGATTATAAGATTGACCAGACCTTTGTCAATCAGGCCATTATCTCTGCTGCCGGCGATGAACGCGGACTTCATGGAGGAGATGTCAAGTTCCTTGACCTGAATGGTGACGGAGTCGTCAATCAGGGCAAGAATACCGTGGATGATCCGGGTGACCGCACTATCATTGGAAACAATCAGCCACGATACAACTACGGCATAAACTTGAGTCTCCAGTACTTCGGCTTTGATTTCGGGATATTCTTCCAGGGCGTAGGCAAGATGGATTGGGCTCCTGCTGCCAACAATGTTCTGTTCTATGGTCCATATGCCCGTCCTTATGCTACACTTATCCCTAAGGATTTCCATAAGAAGATCTGGAGCGAAGACAATCCGGACGCTTACCTGCCTCGTCCGAGAGGATATGTAGGACTCGGTTCCAACCGTGAGCTCACAGTGCCGAGCGACCGTTATCTTCAGGATATCAGCTACTGCCGTCTGAAGAATCTGACCTTCGGATATACATTGCCGAAATTTATTACCGATAAGATCGGCATGGGACCTGTCCGGTTTTCTTTCTCAGGAGAGAACCTTGCTTATTGGTCTCCGTTCAAGAAGCATACGAAATACATCGACCCGGAAATGGCAAAGACCAATTCTACCAACCGTATTTATCCTTGGCAGAAGTCATTCATGTTCGGTATTGATCTAACTTTCTAATTTTTAGGGGAATACAGTATGAAAAAAAGTATATTGATAATGGCGGCAGCCTCTCTTCTCGCTGTTTCTTGCGATTTGGACAAAAAACCGTTGGCTAATCTGTCGCCGGACAGTTTCTTCTCCACAAGGAGCGAGTTGGATGCGTTTGCCAATAATTTTTATTCAATCTTCCCGGCATCATCGATTTTCGAGGAGGAGTCTGACTTGATTATCAAGATTGAACGTGCGGATTGGATGCGGGACGGACGTTCAGTTCCGGGTTCCGGCGGCGGATGGACTTGGACATCGTTAAGAGATTTCAATACTCTCATTGAACTTTCTTCAAACTGTCAGGATGAGAATGTCCGTAATGAATATATCGGAGTGGCTCGTTTCTTCAGAGCGTGGTTCTATTTCGATAAGGTAAGGCGCTTTGGTGATGTGCCTTGGTATGACCATCAGTTGGGTTCCGCAGACAAAGACCTTTACAAGCCTCGTGATTCACGCGAACTGGTGATGTCACATGTTGTTGAGGACTTGGATTACGCTATTGCGCACTTGCCGCTGAACCGTTCCGTATATAAAGTCACCAAATGGACTGCACTGGCTTTCAAGAGCAGAGTGTGCCTGTTCGAGGGCACTTTCCGTAAATTTCACGGAATAAAACTGGAGGGACATAGCGCAGAATGGTACCTTGAGCAGGCAGCTGCTGCGGGTGAGGAATTCATTGCTACAAGTGGTTATTCCGTTTATACCGGAGGTGGTGTGGAGAACAGCTACCGCGAGCTTTTCGCAAGTACCGATGCTATAGGAACAGAGATTGTCCTGGCCCGTGACTACGACTTGAATCTGTCCATAAAGCACAATGGAACGTACTATACCTTAGGCAATTACGGTAATCCAGGAATGACGCGCAAGATGTTCTGCTCTTATTTGATGAAAGACGGAACACGGTTCACGGACAAGGCGGGCTGGGAGACAATGTCTTTTGTCGAAGAAACCAAGGACCGCGACCCGAGACTTTCGCAGTCCATCAGGACACCGGGCTATAAGAGAATAGGTTCCGGTAAGGTGGAAGCTCCGGATTTCAGCCATTCGGAAACTGGATATATGATAACCAAATATGTTCAGGGCGTAGATCTGAATGTGGATATGTTTGGAGCAGCCTACAATGACCTGCCGCTTATAAGAAGTGCAGAGGTTTATCTGAATTTCGCGGAGGCCAAAGCTGAGCTGGGCACATTGACACAGGCCGATCTGGACAAGTCAATCAAACTTCTGAGAGACCGCGTCGGGATGCCTAATATCGATTTGGAGGCAGCCAACAATTCTCCTGATCCATATCTTTTGGACAAGGCTACAGGTTATCCTAATGTCACTGGACCGAATACAGGCGTGATTCTGGAAATCCGTCGTGAAAGGGCTGTAGAGCTCTTTGATGAGGGCTTCCGCTTTTACGATCTGATCCGCTGGAAGAATGGTCAGGCCATAACGCACAAGTTCCTCGGTATGTATATCCCTGCTCCTGGAACCTATGACCTCGACGGAAACGGCACTCCGGATGTCTGCTTCTATAAGGACACGGAACCTGCAGGTCTTCCGGCAGGAGTGGTCAGATGCAAGATAGGTGAAAGGATATTCTTCACGGAAGGTGATCACGGTTACGTGGATGTTACTCCAAATCTGCCTGGAGTCTGGAATGAGGCACGTGACTACTATTACCCGATTCCAACTAATGAGCTTACTCTTAATCCGAATCTTGAACAGAATCCGGAATGGACAAAATAATGTATTACGATATGAACAAGTATATCAATAGAATAATCTTGGCATTTACGGTAGTGTCTTTTGCTCTCGTTGCTTCCTCATGTGGAGGGAGCAATAGGGCTGAAGACACCACCAAAGATCCTTGGGGATGGAATAAAGGAGATGAGGACAAAAAGGACGAGGATACCGGCTCGGAAAGCAAGACATATTATCCTAAGGAAAAAGGAAGTTTCAGGATAATGTCCTACAATATCGGTTGCTTTGGAAAGTACATCACATCAGTGACTGACAATGTGAAGATGGTGGCTGACATGATCAAGGAAATCGAGGCTGATGTTGTGACTCTCAACGAGCTGGACAGTATCAATACCCGTCACAATGTCAATGAGGTTGCACTTCTGGCAGAAGGCGTAGGAGGATGGAAGTGGCATTTCGGCCGTGCCATGGCCTACAGGAACGGAGCCTATGGCAATGGTTGCATTGTTCCGAAGGAAACTAAGATCATTGACAAGTACACAGTCACACTTCCTAAACTCAGCGGTGCAGAGCAGCGTAGCATTGCCGTAGTGGAGACGAAGGACTATGTGATCGGTGCGGCTCATCTGGACCACACTTCAGAGCCTACCCGTCTGGCCCAGATAGCAGTGGTAAATGCTTGGGCACGTGAGCGTTATGAAAAGTATTCAAAGCCGGTATTCTTCTGTGGCGACATGAACGCGGATCCTGACAGTGAGACGGTCAAGACACTCAAGAATACTTGGGACATGCTGTCATCAACGGAATACACATTCCCTTCAAGAGGTGCCAAATCTTGTATAGACTACATATTCCATTACAAGAATTCCGCTGCAGTCAAGTTGGTGGGTGCCCACACGATGACCAGATTCTACAAGGGAGACGTGACGATGGCATCAGACCATCTCCCGATTTATGTCGATGTACAGTTTTAAATGACAAAACCAATGAAATCAAATAAAATAATACTTGCCGCAATGCTGACCACAATATTTGTGGCTTCCTGCAAAGAGGAATATGAGTACGAGAAGAAAGACCATATCGACTCTCCTGCGGTATTGGCTCTCAATGTCCGGGATGTTGAGGCTGAGGTGGCCTTGATGGCTCCAAAGACAAAATCCTACACGGTGGACGTGACAGCATCTTCCATAGCGGATGAAATGCTGTCCTTGACGATAGCTGCCGATCCGTCCCGCGTGGCTGACTATAACAAAGTGCATGGAACATCTTATGATGCTGTTCCCGGAGATGCCTTTGAACTCTCTACCAATACGTTGATGTTGCCCCGTTACAACAAGACTTCGACAACGGCTCAGTTGACTCTCAAGAGTTCGGCTATGCCTGAGGACGGCTCTCTCAGGGTGTTGGCGCTTTCTGTCACCAAGATAGAAGGCTCTGACAAGATCTCGCCAGAGTCTTATGGTACAGTGTTCATTCTTTTCCGCCGCAAGACTCTTCCTGCTTCCGGATTTGAACTGGGAACAGGAACAGAGGCCGATCCGTACATTATCCGTAACCAGCTGGAAATGATCAGTATGGTCAAGGGTATGAAGAGCGGAAAGACATACTTCAAGCTGGACGCGGACATTGACATGTCAGACTATGAGGACTGGTCACCGTTGAATGCTGCCGACCCTTATGACAAGGCGGTGGATTTCGACGGATGCGGTCATACCATAACAGGATTCAATTGCTCTTCAGATGCTTATACAAGTATGTTCGGAGTCATGTTGGGCTCATTCCGCAACGTGACTTTCGAGAAGCCTGTCCTGACAGTGGGAAGCTCAAGTGCCGGCCTTCTTGGAGCGCAGTGTGGCAGCAAGGACGTTCCTACGGAAATCAAGAATGTGACAGTGAACGATTTGGTCATCAATATGAACGGTACCGCAGAAGGGGTGGGCGGACTTGCCGGCCGTGCTGTAAATGTCAAGTTCTCTGACATAACACTGTCTGCCAATATCGAGGATGCCGACAAAGACGGAAAAGTCCCTGATTCAGTGGGTGGCCTGGTCGGAGTCGCTTCTGAGGTTCCTTCAATGTTCACAAACGTCCACACTTCCGGTGCCATTACAGGAAATCGTCGTGTTGCCGGCATGATCGGCTTCATTGTCGAGAACAGCGAAAATGTAGTGGTTGAAAAGTCTTCATCCGCTATGATTGTCAATGCTTTCGGAGAAAACACAGGTGGTCTGATCGGATATGCTGAGGGTGAACATCTTACCGTAAAGGACTGCCATTCAACAGGAACCGTTGAGAATAAGGGAAACTATGCAGGCGGCTTGATCGGCTCAATGTGCGGATTCTCTACAATCAGCAGGTGCTATGCCACCGGCGATGTTCTCGCGAAGGCCGGAAACCATATCGGCGGCCTTGTCGGCAATGTTACACGAAGAGATAATGGCGGCACTACAATTGAAGATTGCTACGCTACGGGTAATGTCGTATTGACAGGTCCTAAGGGCCGTATGGCCGGAGGTCTGATTGGAGTTGTCGAGAATAGAAACGATATCACTGTCAGACGTTGTTATGCTACAGGTGACATATCATCCATGACATCAGTAGTCGGAGGATTGGTGGCTTTTGCGAAGTCAAATGTGCTGACCGACAACATCAACTTCAAGATGGAGCATTGCATCGCATGGAACAAGACATTGACAAACAAGGTCGGCAAGACCTGGAGTTCCGGCGCTGTCATCGCCGTATCCAATTCGGTGAATACATTGACAGGCAATTATCGTCGTCCGGACATGACATTCAATGATACGGACGGAAAGACGCTCTTTGACTGTGCTGACGCTTCACCGAGCGCTCCACTTCCGTATGTGGACGATAAGTCTCACTATTATCCATATCACGGAATTGCAGCTCCGGCCGGTTCCACGATCACTTCTTTGGCAAAGACACTCGGCTGGCCGGAAAGCGTATGGGATCTGTCTGGCAATGAGCCGAAATTGAAATAACGTGATCTGGTATGAAAAAATTGCTTGCAATTCTTCTGTCGGTTTTTATCATGGTTCCTTCCTGTGGAGGCGGAGACGTCTCCAAGGAGGATCCTGACAATCCTTATATTTGGGGAGGCGGCAGTAATAAAGACGAACCTGGAAGTGAAGGAAAGACATATTACCCCAAGCAAGACGGAGCATTCCGGATAATGACCTACAATGTGGGCGCGTTCCACAAATACATTTCCGTGATGAACCAGAACATTGACCTTGTCTCCAAAATCATAAAGGAAATCGAGGCTGATGTGGTCGGGATCAATGAACTGGACAGTATGAATACCCGTCACAATGCAAACCAGGTGGCTCTTCTTGCCAAGGAACTTGGAGACTGGCAATGGCATTTCGGCAAGGCGATAGATTATCAAGGAGGGGCCTATGGCAATGGAGTAGTCGTGCCGAAGGGTGTCCGCATAGTGGACAAGTACACGGTTGCACTGCCCAATCCGACCAGTTATGAGTCCAGAAGCATTGCCGTTGTGGAGACCGACAAATATGTCCTTGCTGCTTCTCATCTGGATCATTCTTCAGAGGACTATATCCAAATCCAGATACAGGCTGTGAATGCTTGGGCGCAAACCAGATATTCCGGTTGTGACAAACCTGTGTTCTATCTGGGAGATATGAATTCTGTTCCGACATCTGAGGCGATAAAGTCTCTTCTGACCTGTTGGGACATGATCTCCAGCAAGGAGAACACGGTGGGGACAATGCCGTCCACAAGATGCATCGACTACATCTTCCATTATAAGAAGTCTGCTCCTGTGAAGGTGCTCGGAAGCCATACGATAAGCCGTACATATTGCGGCGACGTGTCGAAAGCGTCCGACCATCTTCCTGTTTATGTTGA
>OHRU01000661.1_pt1 | contig 13136 bp, 9 predicted proteins | sample 1578491 | NCBI WGS metagenome assembly OHRU01 (sample SAMEA3879565, study PRJEB24766) | human gut metagenome | biome: human-associated habitat; feature: feces | place: USA | collected 1985/1987 | reverse complement strand
TGAACAGCTCGATAGCCATTTCTTTGGGAAGACCGCACTGATCCATCTTAAGATCGGGGCCTACTACGATAACAGAACGTCCTGAATAGTCAACACGCTTACCGAGAAGGTTCTGACGGAAACGTCCCTGCTTACCCTTAAGCATATCCGAAAGAGATTTCAGAGGACGGTTTGAAGGGCCTGTAACCGCTCTGCCGTGTCTGCCGTTGTCGATAAGTGCGTCAACGGCTTCCTGGAGCATTCTCTTTTCGTTTCTGATGATAATGTCGGGTGCGTGAAGCTCCTTCATCTTTGTAAGACGGTTGTTTCTGTTGATAACACGTCTGTACAGATCGTTAAGGTCGGAAGTGGCGAATCGCCGTCCAGCATAACCATAGGACGCAGATCCGGAGGAATTACGGGTATGCAGTCGAGTATCATCCATTCGGGACGGTTACCGCTGAGTCTGAATGCCTCAACAACATCAAGTCTTTTTAATAACTTTACTCTCTTCTGACCCTGCTGAGTATCCTCAAGCTCCTTCTTAAGCTCCTCGGACAGCTTGTCAAGGTCGATTTCGCAAAGAAGCTCCTTGATAGCTTCTGCGCCCATCTCGGCTCTGAAATCATCCTCATAACGTTCTCTCATATCAGCATACTCTTTTTCTGTGAGTATCTGCTTCTTTGTGAGAACTGTATCGCCGGGATCGACAACTATATACTTTGTGAAGTAAAGAACTTCTTCAAGTCTCTTGGGTGAAATATCAAGTACCTGACCGATACGGCTGGGTGTACCCTTGAAATACCAGATATGCGATACGGGAGCCGCAAGCTCTATGTGACCCATACGCTCACGTCTTACCTTGTTGCGTGTTACCTCAACGCCGCAACGCTCACATATTTTACCTTTGAAACGGATTCTCTTATATTTACCGCAGGAACACTCCCAGTCCTTTGTAGGACCAAATATCTTTTCGCAGTACAGACCGCCTCTTTCGGGCTTCTGTGTTCTGTAGTTGATTGTTTCGGGACGCTCAACAACGCCGTAGCTCCATGCACGGATCTGATCCGGAGAAGCAAGACCGATCTTCATTGAATCAAATGTTTTATATGCCAATTTACAGACCTCAATTCTTTCTATAGAAGTTTATGTGTGATAACACACGCTTTTCTGTCAATGCCTATGCTTAAATCATCGTCTGATTATTCATCAAACGAGTCGTCAGCGTCATTTTCGTTGAAGTCGATGTCAAAATCATCTTCATCGTCCTTATCGGCATAGAATTCGCTGTCTTCGTCTATATCCTTAGTTGTGAAACCGTCATCAAGAGAGCCGTCCTCGGCTACATACTCAAATGTATCCTCGCCTGCTGCCTGACCGTATTCATCGTCTTCTTCATAAGTCTGTCTGAGATCAATCTCATTCTTGTCTGCATCAAGTACCTTGATGTCAAGACCGAGTGACTGAAGCTCCTTGAACAGAACCTTGAAGCTCTCGGGAACGCCTGCCTTAGGAACGGGATCGCCCTTGACGATTGCCTCGTAAGTTTTAACACGTCCTACTATATCGTCCGACTTTACAGTAAGGATTTCCTGAAGTGTATAAGCCGCACCGTAAGCCTCAAGTGCCCAAACTTCCATCTCACCGAAACGCTGTCCGCCGAACTGTGCCTTACCGCCGAGAGGCTGCTGTGTTACCAGTGAGTAAGGACCGGTTGAACGTGCGTGAATCTTATCGTCAACAAGGTGGTGGAGCTTGAGGTAGTACATATAACCTACTGTTACAGGGCTGTCGAACTTCTCGCCTGTACGACCGTCTGTAAGCTGTGTCTTGCAGTCAGAACGCATAGGAATCTTAGAGAAGTCTATCCTTGCGGAATCCTTATCCTTGTAGTTTTCACGTTCAGCCTCAGCCTTTTCAAAGCAAGCTCTGATGTCGGCCTCGTGAGCGCCGTCAAATACAGGGGTCATTATCTGCCAGTCAAGTGCCTTACAAGCATAACCGAGGTGCACCTCGAGAACCTGACCGATGTTCATTCGTGAAGGAACGCCGAGGGGGTTCAGTACAATATCAAGCGGTGTACCGTCGGGAAGGAAAGGCATATCCTCCTGCTTTAAGATACGGGAAACGACACCCTTGTTACCGTGACGACCCGCCATCTTATCGCCGACAGAAATCTTACGCTTCTGTGCGATGTAGCATCTTACCACCATATTTACGCCGGGTGAAAGTTCATCACAGTTCTGTCTTGTGAACACCTTAACGTCAACGATGATACCGCTTTCGCCGTGAGGTACACGAAGTGAATTATCTCTTACTTCTCTTGCCTTATCACCGAAGATAGCACGGAGAAGTCTTTCTTCTGCGGTAAGCTCTGTTTCACCCTTAGGTGTAACCTTGCCGACCATAATATCGCCCGAGTGAACCTCGGCACCGATACGAATGATACCACGCTCGTCAAGATCCTTAAGAGCGTCCTCAGAAACGTTGGGAATCTCTCTTGTTATCTCCTCCGGTCCGAGCTTTGTATCACGGCATTCGAGCTCATATTCTTCTATGTGGATTGATGTGTAGACATCATTATAAACGAGTTTTTCATTTATAAGAACGGCGTCCTCGTAGTTGTAGCCTTCCCATGTCATGAAGCCGATAAGTGCATTCTTACCGAGTGAAATCTCACCCTGGCTGGTAGCGGGACCGTCAGCAAGAACATCGCCGACCTTTATCTCCATACCCTTTGAAACAGCAGGACGCTGGTTCACGCAGGTACCCTGGTTTGAACGCTTGAACTTTATCAGCTTGTAGCTGTGTTCAACACCGTTGTTATCGGTAACAACGATTTCATCGGCACTGCACTTTGTTACAACACCGTCTTCCTTTGCTACTACAACCGCACCAGAATCAACGGCTGCCTTGTATTCCATACCGGTACCTACGATAGGATTCTGTGTTACCATAAGCGGAACGGCCTGACGCTGCATGTTCGCACCCATAAGAGCACGGTTTGCGTCATCGTTCTCAAGGAACGGAATCATCGCAGTAGCGACAGAAACGACCATCTTAGGCGAAACGTCCATGTAGTCTACACGGTCACGGTCAACTTCAAGAATTTCTTCACGGAAACGTGCATTTACACGCTTTCTTGCGAATTTTCCCTGCTCGTCAAGAGGCTCGTTAGCCTGTGCTACAACGTAGTTATCCTCCATATCGGCAGTCATATAGGTTACTTCGTCAAGTACAACGCCGGTTTCCTTGTCAACCTTACGGTAAGGAGCTTCAATAAAGCCGTACTTGTTTATCTTTGCAAATGAAGCAAGGTAAGAGATAAGACCGATGTTAGGACCTTCGGGGGTTTCGATAGGACACATTCTTCCGTAGTGGGAATAGTGAACATCTCGAACTTCGAAGCTCGCACGGTCACGGGAAAGACCGCCGGGGCCGAGCGCTGAAAGTCTTCTCTTATGAGTAAGCTCTGCAAGAGGGTTGTTCTGATCCATGAACTGTGAAAGCGGCGAAGAACCGAAGAACTCCTTGATAGCCGCAACAACGGGACGGATGTTGATAAGAGCGTTGGGAGTTACCTTGTCGCCCTCCTGTGACTGAAGTCCCATTCTTTCACGGATAACTCTTTCCATTCTTGCAAAACCGATTCTGAACTGGTTCTGTAAAAGCTCACCTACGCTACGGATACGTCTGTTTCCGAGGTGGTCTATATCGTCAACTTCACCGACGCCTTCGCAAAGGTTGATGAAGTAGCTTACTGTTGCAAATATATCGTCAAGAGTGATGTGCTTGGGGATAAGGTCTTCTACTCTGTTTGAAAGCTCGGCTGTGAGCGTCTCAACATCATCACCGCACTTGTCGAGTATCTCACGCAGTACACTGAAGCATACCTTCTCGTTGATACCGAGTGATTCTGCATCTATAGATTCGGGAATGTAGCCTGCTATATCGACCATTCCGTTTCCGAGAACCTTTGCTATTTTTTCCTCGGAGAAGATTACGCACTCCTTAACGCCTGCCTGCTCTACAGCCTGTGCCTTTTCAGCGTTGATGAACTCGTTCTCGTCAACAAGAATCTCGCCCGTGGTAGGATCTATAATCGGCTGAGCAGCCTTATGACCGGCGATCCTCGAAGCAACTCCGAGCTTCTTGTTGTACTTGTAACGTCCGAATCTTGCAAGGTCATATCTCTTTGCGTCAAAGAACAGATTGTTGATATGAGTATTTGCGGAATCGACCGTAGGAGGCTCACCGGGTCTTAACTTTCTGTATACTTCAAGCAAAGCCTCTTCGGTGTTCTTTGTAGCGTCCTTTTCCTGAATCGTCTGAACTATTCTGGGGTCTTCACCGAACAGATCGATGAGGTCGTCATCGCTGCTGATACCGAGCGCACGGATGAATGTTGTTGCCGGTATCTTTCTGTTTTTATCTATGCGGACATAGAAGATGTCATTTGAGTCCATCTCATATTCGAGCCATGCACCTCTGTTAGGGATAACAGTTGACTTGAATAACTTCTTACCCGTTTTATCGTAGTCAAAGCCGTAATAAACACCGGGAGAACGAACCAACTGAGAAACAATAACACGCTCGGCACCGTTAATCACGAATGTGCCGCTTTCGGTCATCAGCGGGAAATCGCCCATGAATATCTCATTCTCGACAACTTCTCCGGTTTCGTTGTTTCTGAGCTGTGCCTTTACACGAAGGGGTGCCGCATACGTTGTATCACGTTCTTTGCACTCCTCTATAGAATACTTGGGGTCCTCATCAAGACGATAATCAACGAAACTCAGCACCAGCTTGCCGTTAGCATCGGTAATAGAAGAAATATCCTTGAATACTTCTTTTATACCCTCGTCCAAAAACCACTTATATGAATCCTTCTGAATTTCGATGAGGTTCGGCATCTTCTGAACTTCATTGATTTTGGAAAAACTCATACGGGTATTTCTACCCAGATTTACCTGCTTGACATTCACCATGGGCTTTACCACTCCTTAATTTATTCACGGATATTTATACGCTCGTGTTTTCCGCATAATAAAGGGAAAATCTACGCTTTTCGACACTGCGGAATTTCATCCTGAACGCATATCAATCCATTATGATACATTTTAGTATTGTACCACATATAAAGGGCAAAGTCAATAGAAAAATCGCTTAACTTTTGTCTTATTTCTCATTTTCGTATCGTTGTTTTAACCGAAAATATGTCAAAATGCTGATTTTGCCATATTAAATTTACATATGCACATTCCTGTTTTATATGACGATACCGCAAACCCGTCCTGTAAGCAAACCGGATTTGCGGTATTTAAAATAATGTTCTGAAATGCCCGATTTCAAACCAATCGAAATATATTTATGAAACGTTGGTCGGTATCTCCTGATGCTATCTTCCCTTCATTGCTCAATACAAATCGGGTAGCGTGTCCTTAGTCACGGCATATTCGCTGTCATACACCTTCTTAAGCTGTTCGAAGGTATTGAACTTTTCGGTAAGGCAGAACGGTTTTGACCAGGTCATATAGGACGACCAGCCGACTTTTTCGGATACTACCGCTTCGGGACTTGGCAATGTGCCTGTTTCACCGATTATCGTTATTTTCTTAGCAGACGTTATCTCGCACAGGTTATAGTACATTTCACTCTGCGAGGTATGCTCGTGTTCAGGCGGATACATATCCCTCGAAATTATATCCACTACATCATCTCCCGGATAACATTCGGGAATCTGTGAATTCCACACCCATATAAGATTGTCAAGATGAAATATGTTTGTGTATCTGTCGTGCATAAGGCGGAACAGCTTTTTAACGGTATCCGCTCCTTTTTTGCCCCACCAGAACCAATCTCCGTCGCCCTCGTGAAAGGGTCGCCACAGAATCGGCACTCTCTTTTCGCAGAAGGGTCGGAGTATTCCTGCCATTGTATCCATATCCGAAAGCAGAGCTTTATTTTCAGGCGTACCGTCAATCACAGCCTTACTTGCGTCAAAGTCGGTATTTTCGCTGAAAAACGATTTAGATCTTCCGTAAAGCGGAGAAAACCAGTGCCAGCACATAGTGATAAGCCCCTTTTTCTCTGCCCACTCCCACGCTCTTTTAAGAGTGCCGTAATTCTCCGTGACCTCTGTCATACATTCATCGTCTGTATCGGAATAATTGATATTCGGTGAATATGAAAGCAGTTCAAAGCCGAGAAGTGCAGGCTGTTTTCCTGTGACCTTTTCTATAAGATGAAGCTCTTCCTGCGCCATAGTCTGCGTATGCTGTCCGGTTATGATTTTTTCATAGGTTATATCGGACAGATATTTAAGCACATTGCGTACACCCTGCTGCGCATTCGGGTTTGAAGGGGTATATAATTTATCGCTCATAAGCGTTCTCCTTTCGGGTAAATCTTTATGTTATGATACCATAAATAAGGACGGTTGGCAATAGAAAGTTATGGTAATAATTAAAAGGTAGCAAATAATTCCTTTTAAAATAACGCAATAACCAACATTGCCTTGACCCGTTTTGATATGTTGATACAGAAAATCCGCCGTTATAAAAACAGCGGATTCTGTATAGATATTAACAAACTGCCTGCTCTAGAAAGGCGAACAGGGTGCTTACCGCCTCAGGCGGTTTCTTCAGAGAAGTTACCGGTGTACAGGCTGTAATATTTGCCCTTCTTTTCTATAAGCTCGTCGTGCGTGCCACGCTCGATAATTCTGCCCTGCTCAAGCACCATAATACAATCGGAGTTGCGCACGGTTGAAAGCCTGTGAGCGATAACGAACGTTGTTCTGCCGTGCATAAGTGCGTCCATTCCCGCCTGCACGAGCTTTTCGGTACGGGTATCTATTGACGAGGTAGCCTCATCAAGAATCAGTACAGGCGGATCTGCGACCGCCGCTCTTGCTATAGATAACAGCTGACGCTGACCCTGGCTTAAATTAGCACCGTCACCTGTAAGCATAGTCTGATAACCGTCGGGAAGTCTTCTTATAAAGCTGTCGGCATTAGCAAGCTTTGCGGCGGCTATACATTCTTCGTCCGTAGCGTCCAGCTTGCCGTAGCGGATATTATCCATTACCGTACCTGTGAACAGATTGGTTTCCTGTAAAACAATGCCGAGCGACTTACGCAGTTCGGGCTTCTTTATCTTATTTATATTGATTTCGTCATATCTTATCTTACCGTCCTGAATATCGTAGAAACGGTTTATAAGATTGGTTATGGTAGTTTTTCCTGCGCCGGTCGAGCCTACAAAAGCAATCTTCTGACCGGGCTTTGCATAGAGCTTTATGTCGTGAAGTACCATTTTTTCGTCAGTGTAGCCAAAGTCTACACCGTCAAAGACGATACCGCCCTCCTGCCTTTTATACGACACCGTGCCGTCCGCTTTATGAGGATGCTTCCACGCCCATTTGCCTGTGTGGTGATCGACCTCCGTAATATTGCCGTTTTCGTCAATTTCCGCATTGACAAGCTCGACATAACCGTCATCGTGTTCAGGTTTCTGATCCATAAGATCAAACAGACGCTTTGCACCTGCTGAAGCCATTATCACGAATGTCATCTGCTGACTTAGCTGTGAAATCGGGTTTGTGAAATTCTTGTTGAGCGTACAGAATGAAACAATAGTACCGAGAGTAAGACCGCCGAAGCCGTTTGTTGCAAGCACTGCGCCGAGCAACGCACATAAAACATAACTGATGTTGCCTATATTGGCGTTTATCGGCATCAGGATATTCGCATACTTGTTTGCCTTATATGCGCTGTTTCTTAGGTTATCGTTTATCTTTACAAAATCGTCTATTGCCTCCTGCTCGTGACAGAACACCTTTACTACCTTCTGACCGTCAAGCATTTCTTCAATAAAGCCATCGACCTCGCCCAGATCGTGCTGCTGTTTACCGAAATATTTACCTGATTTTGCGGCGATCTTCTTAGTTACAACAAGCATCACAGCCGCCATACCTACGGCAAGTATCGTCATCGGTATGCTCATAATAAGCATAGAAACAAGCGAGATTATAACTGTTGTGCCGCAGTTTATCACTTGTGGGATACTCTGACATATAAACTGTCTGAATGTATCGATATCATTTGTATAAACCGACATTATATCGCCGTGCTGATGTGTGTCGAAATACTTTATCGGGAGCTTTTCCATATTGGTGAAAAGGTCATTACGGAAGTTTCTGAGCGTACCTTGTCCTACGTTTACCATTATCCTGTTATACGCATAAGATGCCGCAAGACCGACAACGTAAACTATCGCAAGTCTGAGCATTGCAAACGCAAGAGGTGTGAAGTCTGTGCTTTTGGCTGCAATCATAGGCTTGATATAATCGTCGATAAGCGACTGTATGAAAAGCATTCCGGCAAGTGTTGTGACCGCCTGCACAAGAATACATACAACAACGCAGATACACGAGAATTTATAACGGCTGAATGTGTATTTGATAATTCTGCCGAGCAGTTTTACCTGTTCCTTCGGTGAAACATCGGGACGGGGTCCCATTTTTCTTTTATCCATTACGTTACGCTCCTTTCCTTAATTCTGGGGGCGGTCAAAGTCGCCGCCGTCCTTTGTCTGAGATTCGTATATATCTCTGTATATCTCATTATTTGCAACAAGCTCATCGTGCGTTCCGACACCGTTTATTCTGCCGTCGTCAAGAACGACTATGCGATCCGCATCCTGAACGCTTGATACACGCTGCGCAATAATTATCTTGGTTGTACCGGGTATGCACTTCTGGAATGCCGCTCTTATCTTTGCGTCTGTAGCTGTATCCACTGCGCTTGTGGAATCGTCAAGTATAAGCACGGCAGGCTTTTTGAGAAGTGCTCTTGCTATACATATACGCTGTTTCTGACCGCCGGATACGTTAGTACCGCCACGTTCGATAACCGTATTGTACTTATCGGGAAAACGCTCGATGAATTCATCAGCGCAAGCCCACTTACAAGCCTCGATGCATTCTTCCTCTGTGGCGTTTTCGTTGCCCCAGCGTAGATTATCAAGTATAGTGCCTGAGAACAGGACATTTTTCTGCAACACTACCGATACCTGATCACGCAGGAACTTCATATCGTAGTCCTTTACATCAACGCCGCCTACCTTTACACTTCCCTGCTGTACATCATAAAGACGGCTGATAAGATTTACAAGACTGGTCTTTCCGCAGCCCGTTCCGCCGATTATTCCGATGGTTTCACCTGACTTTATGTGCAGGTTTATGTCGGTGAGGACCTCCTCCTCGCTTGTCTTATGGTATCTGAAATGCACATTGTCGAAGTCTATGCTGCCGTTTGACATTAACTCTACGGGAGCGAAAGGCTCGGCAAGATCGGGCTGTTCACGCAGAACCTCGGTTATACGGCGCATACTTGCAACGCTCATTGTAATCATAACGAATATCGTCGAGAGCATCATAAGTGACATCAGTGAACCCATTACATAGCTGAACAGCGATGTAAGCTCGCCTATCTGCAAGGTCTTGTCAACAACGATAAACTTAGCTCCGAACCAGCAGATTGCCATAATACTGGCATAAATCACAAGCATCATCACAGGGTTATTGAAAGCAAGGGTGCTTTCGGCTTTTTTGAACATATTGTAAAGATTGCCGGAGGCTTTCTTGAACTTTTCGTTCTCATAATCCTCACGGACGTACGATTTCACCACTCTGATGCCTGAGATATTCTCCTGTACGCTTGCGTTAAGGTCGTCATATTTTGTGAATGCCACATTGAAAATCTTCATTGCCCTGAGCATAATTATCACAAGAACTACCGCAAGGAAAACTATAGCGCCGAGGAATATAAAGCTCATATCCGCATTTACCACAAAGCACATAGCCATACTGCTTATCAGCATAAGAGGCGCTCTAACGGCTATTCTTATTATCATCTGATATGCGTTCTGAACGTTTGTTACGTCGGTCGTCATACGGGTAACAAGTCCTGCTGTACTGAACTTGTCTATGTTTGAAAATGAGAAGCGCTGTATGTTACGGTACATCGCCTCTCTTAAATTACAGGCAAAGCCCGACGATGCGCTTGCGGCATATTTGCCTGCCATCATTCCCGCAAAAAGACTTATCATAGCGAGGACTATCATAATTATTCCGTAAAGCAGTATCTTGTTCATATTACCTTTCTCTACGCCTTCGTCAATCAGCAACGCCATTACGAAAGGGATTATTACCTCCATAACAACCTCAAGTGCCGAATAGACGGGAGCTAAGACAGAATCTTTCTTGTACTGCTTTACCTGTTTAAGAAGCTCTTTCACTTAATCAGTCATCCTTTCTGTTTCAAGTTATCTGTATTTATGTTGTCTATATTGTTCAGCAGCGTTTTCTGAAGCCGCATGAATTCATTCAGCTCGGAATCGGTAAAGCTGCGGAATGCCGCCTGCTCTATATTCCTCATATGACGGGATATAAGCCCTGCTGTCTGTCTGCCCTTATTTGTTGCGGTAAGATTTTTGTAGCGTTCATCGCTTTCACAGCCTGTACAGCTTATATATCCCGATTTTCTCAGCTTTTTAATAAGTGCGGAAACCGAAGGCTTAGAAATGCAAAGATGTTTATGCAAGTCGGCGGCGAATATATCTTTTTCTGGGGAATTTGCGATATACATAAGCACTCTGCCCTGCGCCGCAGTAATATCAATATCGGCAAAAATCACGTTCAGGCTGTTTTCGATACGCTGATTTATGGTCTTGTTATCAATCATTATCGCCTGAATGTCGGTTTCATTCATAACGGTTAACCTCCTTACCGGTAATATGCTAACAGTTTATCTCCTTGATAATAATACACCAAACGGTCTTGAATGTAAAATACAAATATGTTATAATCAATAAAGAATATTTATCGTTAATTAAAAAAGGAGTTTGTTATGAATACTACTCAGCTTGAATGCTTTCTTGCGGTTGCGGAAACCCTCAATTTTTCAAAAGCGGCAGAAATGGTGAATATAAGTCAGCCTGCCGTCAGCCATCAGATTTCATCGCTTGAGGCGGAGCTTGGAGTGCGGCTGTTTCTGAGAACGAATAAAAGCGTTCAGCTTACAAAAGAGGGACTGATTTTTATAGGCGATGCGGAAACGATAGTCAGGACAGCGATGAATTCTATCCATCGCCTGAGTACCAATGTTAAGGAGAAAAAGCGGACAGTAGCTATCGGTGTTCATAATCAGTACGAGCTTGATGCGGCTGTACCGGTGATGAACATTATCGGAAAGATGTATCCGAATTTTGAGCCGGAGATTACTATGATGCCGTTCAAATCGCTTGATAATCTGCTTGAGGAAAACAAGCTGCAGATTATATTCGCTATCAAGTCTGAAAACGAAACCGCAAAAGCAGAGTGCTTTACTGCACTGTGTGAGTGTCCTGTTATGCTGATATGCCGTAAAGACGATGAACTGAGCGGAAGAAAAAGCATAAATATAAACGATATAAACGGCAGACGTGTTATACTTATTAAAAGGCACAAGTGTCCCGATGCGGCAATGGAAGGGTATATGAAGCTCGGCCTGCCGAATAACAGCAACGTACTGCTTGCGGACGGCTGCGAGGCGGCTTTAGCTATGGCGAAGGCAGGGCTTGGAGTAACAGCTTTTCCGATGATGCCGTATATGAATGACAGCGAACTTGAATATATCCGCATCGACGGATTGGCACCGGTGTTATTGGGGCTGTATTCAAAGAAACTGATAAAAGGCGAGCCTGCTTTTGAATTTGTTACAGAGGCAAAAAAATTCTATAAAAATTACCGATACCCTATTGACAAAACGAAAACCGTATGATAAACTATATACAGTTAGCTTAGGCTAACGCAGTTTACATAAGACAACTTTACGAATGAACGGCATTTCGCCGTTTATTTAAACGGATATGGTTAGTTTAGACTAACATATTTCATCAGAAAGGACAGGATATGAGCGTAGTAATAATCGGCGGTAACGAGCGCATGGAAACACGCTATGCGGATATATGCAAGGCTTACGGTTACGATAAGGCTAAAGTCTTTGTAAAGGAAAACAGCTCGCTTAAAAAGAAGGTCGGCACTCCCGATTTACTGATACTGTTTACAAATACTGTATCGCACAAGATGATGCTGAGTGCAACACAGGAGGCTAAGCGCAACAGCGTTCCTGTGGCAAGAGTACACTCAAGCAGTGTGGTTGCTTTATCACAGCTTTTAGCGGAAAGAAGTGCGTCATTATGAACGGATACTGTTTTGAACAATATCTGATTGACAACTGCTCCCCTACTCTTGCATCGCTAAAGACGGCGAATCTTTTCAATTACAGATACAGCAGTACGGATGAGCTTAACAAGGCTGTAGAGCGTTGGAACAAGGAATTGTCGGGCAAGGGAATTACCGTAACGGTTCTGAGAAAGCGTGAGAACACGGCGCTTATATATGTATACAGGGCGAAACGTCTCGCTAAGGATTTCAGCCGACCGGGCGTTGAGCGTTTTATGAAATGTCACGGATACGAGAATACAGATATTGATTTGTGCCTTGAGGTACTTGGCGGCAAGCTGGCGAAAAGCGAATTGTTTCCGCACGAGATAGGACTGTTCTTAGGTTATCCGCTTGGAGATGTTATCGGATTTATTGATAACGAGGGAAAAAACAGCAGATGCACGGGCTGTTGGAAGGTATACTGCAACGAGTGCGAGGCTATGCGCACCTTTGCGAGATTCGACAAGTGCAGAGCTGTCTACCAAAAGATGTGGGCAAACGGCAGGAGTATCGTGCAGCTTACGGTTGCATAATATAAAAAATATCAGAATGAAAGGATTTTTATTATGAAAACAGCAGTAGTATATTGGAGCGGAACAGGCAACACTGAGGCTATGGCAGGCTCGGTTGCAGAGGGCGCAAAGAGCGCAGGCGCAGAGGTAAGCGTATTTACAGCGGCCGACTTCTCTGCAGATATGGTAGATCAGTTTGATTCTATCGCTTTCGGTTGTCCCTCAATGGGCAGTGAACAGCTTGAGGACAGCGAGTTCGAGCCTATGTTCAACGCTTGTGAAGCAAAGCTGTCAGGCAAGAAGGTAGGACTTTTCGGTTCTTACGGCTGGGGCGACGGCGAATGGATGAGAAACTGGGAGGAACAGTGCATCGC
>OHRU01000643.1_pt1 | contig 13309 bp, 9 predicted proteins | sample 1578491 | NCBI WGS metagenome assembly OHRU01 (sample SAMEA3879565, study PRJEB24766) | human gut metagenome | biome: human-associated habitat; feature: feces | place: USA | collected 1985/1987 | reverse complement strand
TGAAACAGCTTCAGGACAACTGTCTGCACACCTCTAAAATGGATAGGTCTTGTTTTTCCACAAAGCTCAGTTGTGAGGCCATTCATATCCACATATGAGCAGAAGCCGTCTGCATACATCTCCTCAGGCTCAGGATGGAAAATAATGTCAACGCCCGCATCCTCACAAAGCTTTGCATCCCTGTTTAAATCACGTGGATAGCTGTCTAAATCCTCTGCAGGGCCAAACTGCATTGGATTTACAAAAATACTCACTACAACCTTGTCATTCTCGCGTCTTGCCGCATCGATTAAGCTCTTGTGTCCCTCGTGGAGGTATCCCATTGTAGGTACAAAGCCAACGCTTTTGCCCTCTTTTTTCCATGCTTTTACTGCTTCTCTTACCTGTTCGATTTGTCCGTATATTAACATTTTATGTCTCCTTATTCTTTTATTTTTCGTAGCTATTTTTTGTAAATATTCTTCAATACTATTTTCGATACTAATACAGCTTGTCAATTATTGTCTCATCCATCTTAAAGGTATGCTCCTCACCAGGGAAGCTTCCCTCCTCAACAGCCTTTTTGTAGGCTGTGAACGCCTCATTCATTTCTTTTCCGACCTGTGCAAACTGCTTTACAAATTTCGGCTTCATGTTTGCATACATGGCAAGCATATCCTGATATACAAGCACCTGGCCGTCGCAGTCTGCTCCCGCTCCGATACCGATTGTAGGTATGCTTATGCTCTCTGTAATTTTTTTTGCAAGTGCCTTTGGCACGCACTCGAGCACCACTGCAAATGCTCCTGCCTCCTCGACCGCACGGGCCTCGTCAAGAAGCTTCTGCGCTGCCTCTTCACCCTTGCCCTGCACCTTGAAGCCGCCAAATGCATTTACTGACTGTGGTGTAAGCCCTAAATGTGCACATACCGGAATTGACGCATCCACGATAGCCTTTATCTGTGGACATACCTCCTTGCCACCCTCGAGCTTGACTGCCTGCGCATGGCCTTCCTTCACGAGTCGTCCTGCATTGACCACAGCATCATAAACCGATGTCTGATATGACATAAAAGGCATATCTGTGATGAGCAGCGTATCCTTTATGCCTCTTGAAACAGCTGCGCTGTGATGAATCATATCCTCCATAGTCACTGAAAGTGTATCCTCATAGCCAAGCACCACCATGCCGAGAGAATCTCCTACTAAAATTGCATTGATTCCGGCCTCATCTATGAGCTTTGCTGTCGAATAATCATATGCTGTGAGCATCGTGAGCTTCTCGCCCTTTTCCTTTGCCTGTTTAAAAGTTACTACTGTATTTTTCATTGTCCAATCCCTCTGTCTTTCTGCAACAATCCGTTTCTTGTAACTACTTGGAACCATTCACGGTATTGTCAGCCTCTTAGCAATTCCATCATCTGAGTGTAATCCTTATCAGGATTCTTTTTTTCAGCAATATTTACTAGTTTTGTACCAAGCATTTTGTACAATCTGACATCATCGCTATCGTCATTTTGCATACATGCGATGTGCTTTTTCACTGTTTCAATATCGTTTCTCTCGATTGGCCCGGTCAGTGCGCCGTCACAGCCTGCTTCGAGTACGTTTTCGATATTGCGCATCACAAGCTGGCCTGTAGCTCTTACAGCCTCAGCCCTTGTAAAGCCGCAGTCCTCCAAAAGAGAATAGCCCATGTCAAGGACAGCAATCACCTGATTGCTCAAAATACTAGCCGCTGCATGGTATTTTGCCTTTTTAGCGCCATCAATGCGGCATACCTCATTTCCAATAGAACAAAACAGCCCGGATATTGCTTCAACCGCAGCATCCTGCCCTTCCACTGTGAAAAATGCTTTATTTAATTGCTCATATGATGAAAATTTGTTACTGAACGGTAACATTGGATGAATTGAACAGCATGATACGCTCATGCTCTCCCTTCCGGAAAATGAATCGGATGATAATGCGCCACTGCAATGACATATAATCTGATTCGTTAGAGACAGCTCTTTTAATTGTTCCCAAACCGGTATAATAAATGAATCCGGTGTGGTGATAAATATAATCTGTGATTGATCCGCCAGTTGCTTTAGCGAATCAAAGCTCTCTGTCCTTGTAAACTCCGCAGCCTCCTTAGCCGCCGCAGAATCCACGTCATAATAGCCTGCAAGCTCTATGTCCTTTGTCCTTAGGTATTTACCTATAGAACAGCCCACTCTGCCTGCGCCGATTATGCCTATTTTCATGCTACCACCTTCTTTCCAAGCCGGTCAGACCATTCCTTATCTCGCAGCTGATATAATCTCCGCCATGTGCCGTATGGCAGCGGTCGATTTACCCTGTGCGCGCCTGTCACTTTGCTGTCTGCTTCATATCTGCTACAGCAATGTGCTTTTGGCTTCCTTGTGTCTGCCGGATATGCTCTGTCATAAGGTGACAACACATCCTCCATGATACAGTTTCCTTCGAATACCGTTCGAAGAAAACTATACCACATTGACTATTATTTAACAATCCCTATTTTACCTCAGTCATTTTGATATACTCATACTGTGGCTTGAAATCCTCTCTGTCACAGAGTTTATAGTAATGCATAAAGATTCTCTCCATGACATTTGGAATCTGATTTTCCTGTGGTTCAAATAGTATGATAAGATACTGCATTGAGCTGTAGCGCGTGCAGACATCCACCTTTCTGATCTTGCTGCGGATAGACTGCTCCATGCAGTCAAGTGCCTTCTCAATTTCCTCGATATCTGCAAGCTGCTCCGGCAGAGTGTTCATAGTCACCATGACCAGATAGCAGTTGTGGTTGTGCCTATCTCCTACATTGTTCACGAACTCATAGATTCTTGCAAACTCTCTGTAGTTTAAATCCAGCGCACCTGTATAGCTGCCACTCTCCTTTAAAAGCTTTGCCACGTTTCGTAAATCCGCACTCAGATTTGTATTCTCCTTATTGTCAGCTAAGAGCTGCTCATAGAAGAAATATGAACCCTTACAGTTCTGCTTCACATAGTAAAGTGCCTTATCTGCCTTTGTGTAGTCACTTTCAAACATGGCTCCTTTTGTCGTCATGCACAGTCCTGCTGAAAGAGCTGCCTCCTTTATCTCACAGTCTGCTTCCCTGGCGCTCTCGAAGCCCTCAAATATGCGCTTTATAACACTCTCCACGCTTGCCCTGTCAGAATATGGCATAAAGATGAGGAACTCATCACCTCCAATCCTGCAGGCTGCAAAGGTCTCATTCTCAGTCTCTTTAGCAAGGAGATTACCTATAAGCTTAAGTGCCCTGTCACCCGCCTTGTGACCATGCACATCATTGACTTTTTTAAGATTATCCATATCTATGAAGGCAAGACAGCCATCATTATCCTGCATCAGGGCTGCTATTACCTGCTGTCCACGACTTCGCATGTAAAGTCCTGTCAGATAATCAACACTATCGGCTTTTTCCTGACTGCTCATGGTCTTCATGACCTCAGATATGAATTTGTCTGCCACTGACTCGATAGCCGCATTATCACGGTAGCCCTGAGCCGCCGGATTATCCTCATCAATCACAACCATGCCTTTGTCAAGCATATCAACAAACATACGCGAAATCTGCGGATCAAACTGAGTACTGCAGTTATCCAAAAGTTCCCTTCGGATTTCTTCATCGGGCAGAGCATTCCTGTAAATCCTGCGCGACCTCATGGCATCATAGCTGTCCGCCACACACACTATACGGGCAGAAAGCGGTATCTCCTCTCCCACCAGTCCGTCAGGATAGCCCTTTCCATCGTAGCGCTCATGATGATTCCTTGCAATATCCACCAGATGGTCTAACAGGGTAATATCCTTTAAGATATCTGCGCCCATCACAGTATGGCTCTTTATGGCGGCAAACTCTTCATCAGTCAGCCTGGTCGGCTTATTTAATATAGTATCAGGCACGCCAATCTTTCCGATATCATGCAGATATGCAGCATTTCTAAGATTTTCCACATCATGCTCACTCCAGCCAAGCTGCTTTGCTATGAGAGCAGAGTACTCTGCGACTCTGTATGAGTGACCTCTCATATAATCGTCCTTTGCCTCAATTGTGGCAGCAAGTGTCTTCATCATCTGAAGGGAAACTCTCTCTGTCTGATTTCTAAGCCTGTCACTCTCTTCCTTCTGGCGCTTGTATTCTATCTCGCTGATTCTTTTTATTGTGACTATGATATTGACAAACAAAATCACAATAAGGCCTGTTCCGATAAAGAAACCTGACATAGTGACAACAAAGTACACAGATGCAGCCTCTATAAGCGCCAGAACAAGTGCCACAATCATGGCAACCATCTCAGGTCTGTAGCCCAAAGCCCTGTGTTTAATTATATCAATGATAAATGTTGTGATGACGACCACGCAGCAGACAGCAAGCATTCCCTGTCCTGCCGGCAGAGTCTCTATATAATCGCACACACCAAAAAGCTGCAGTGATGTGCAGACAATGAAATTCACAGCCGCAAGTGCCTCTATGCATGTATACACTCTTGTATAACGCCCGCCCTGTATGCTGTCAATATAAATCGAAACAGCAATAGGACTAATCAGAATAACCACAAAGCACATAGCCGCCAAAACAGATGCATTCGGCACCAGCATCTGACGCAGCTTTGATTCACCAAGCATCCATATTGCCCCAAGAAGCATACACCAGCCTACATACTCCATGTCAAAATGTGTCTTGTATACAATACTGAGTGCTATACTGAACATAACAGACACTACAGCAGCAAAAAAAATGAAAAATGCTATAATCGTCTCTCTTGAGCTGTTATGAAATATATTTGTCCATATATCGCTCTTATCTCCACAGTATACTGTATTTACAACGCCTGAATAGTTGGATGCATGGCTCGTCAGCTCAATGCGCAGCTCTTTGCCGGCATCATCCTCCGACATATTGCAAAATACATATCTGCTCGCGGAATCCTTGCCGAAGGGTCTCGTGTCCTTTGTATCATACTCTGCTCTCAGACTGCCATCCACGTAAAATCTGACTGTCTGAAGTGATGCTCTGATTGCCATGACACTTGCATTGAAATCATCAGGCAGAACAGTAGTTATGACCATCGTATCCCCCGGCTTAACATCGTACCTGCCGGGTACTTCAATAGCCTCCCTTTCACCATCGGACTTCTCCCATGTAAAGCAGCCCTCGTAGGTGATATTATTATCACTTACAGACTGGCTTCTCTCACTCGGTAATATGCACTCGGCAATTATAAATCCAACAATCAAAAAGGCCATCATTAAATAAAACAATGACCTCTTTGTCCTACTCACGCTGTATCTATCCATCACTTATCCTATTCCGCAAACATAAGGTCTGCTTTATAATAGTCAGGTTTTCTAATGTCGCAGATGGGAATTCAGACACACTATGCAGTCTGCTGTTCAACCATGGTGTTGATTTCCTTGCTGATTTTGTTTACATACATCATGATTGCTACACCTGCAGCAAAAATCACTACCGTGACAATAATTCCAACTGCTGAAAAGCACAGCTGGCTTAAGTATCCTATAAACGGAGTCTTTGCGATAACCTGCCCTTTAACTACCTTATATGATACACCATTTCCATCACGAAGTGCAATCTCTTTTGCAGAAGAATCATTAGAATCCACATAGTATGAATCTACCCTTCTGCCTGATGAATCAGCTGATTCGATGGCTACTATATTGCCATCCTTATAAGAGGCCTCGTCAATAGTCTTTAAATATACCACGCTGCCGTTCTTTGAAATATTTCCTGTATGGTCTGTGCCCGAAAGATATGTATGATAGCCAAATATCGGTGGAAGCACAACCGGAAGCACTATAAGAAGTGCCACGATCACAAGCACATAGCCCAGTATTGTAAGCCCTGTCCTTTTACCCTTTTTCTCGTCTACTGTCTGATTGTTTTTAATGTTTTTACTCATATTAAGCTCCTTTCTGTTCATAAACCCTGTATTACTACAAATGGAGTATTTCCATGTAGTCTGTTGCATCAGCCGCTACAGCAGCCTTTTTCTGCATGGCAAGCGCCTCATCAATGAGATGCGGCATAGCCAGTGTCAGGTTGAGTGCCTCCGCCATATCAGCGTACTCGCTCTCCTTAAATGTATTCGTGTCTGCGGTGTAATATGCGTTGTGCATGGTCTCCTCATAGCCCACTATAAGCATGTTGTTTAAGAAAGCTCTGTGAACCGCATCCACTATCTCACCCTCGTGATTGATATCGAGGTAGAAATCACACTTCTCAAAAAGACTATCCAGCACGGACATCTTCACATTAGGGTAGAGTGACACATTGTCATACTGCCCTGCCGACATAAGCTTCGACGACATCTCTGTGATAGCCGCCACATGAAAATGCATCTGCGGCATGAGTGACGCAAGCTCTGTCAGATGACCTACATTCTCTGAATTGGTACATACGAGTATGTGCGGCCTGTGCTTATTTTCCCTGACAAAGCTGTAGATATATCCAAGCTGCTTCACTTTATCGGAAGGAGCGCCAAGTGCTATAAGCCTGTCGTAGGACTCCCTGCGCGATACAAATACGCGCTTTGCCCTAGTTCCCTGATCATGCAGTATAATCTGCATATTGCCGGGTATCTCATCACCCACCGGCTCGTGCCAGAAAAGTGCGTCGCGAAAGCCGTTTGGCGCAAGCGTCTGTGATGCAAAAAACGGATATGACAGCGAGTTGAAATAAACCGCTGTATCCTCCAGCCCTGCGCACCTGATGAAAAACGCTATAAAGTCTGTCTTACTTCTGAAAATCCAGTCCTTATCCTGCCATCTGACGAGTATATCACCGGTGACAAAGTTTTCCACTATCATCTCCCTGCCCGTCACGTCAAAAAACTTCCTGAGTGCCTTCTGTCCCTTTTTATTAAAAACCGTGTGACAGAAAATCGCGCCGTACCTGTTATAATGCTCTGAAAGCCTGACCTGACCGGCATCATCGAGCCAGTCAACAATCTTAACCTGCCTCCTGTGCGTAGGCTCCGTGAAAAATATCCTCGCTCGCTCCCTGGTGCGGTCCATGACCTTCGCAGATGAATTATCGCCCTCTATGCGCCAATAATCAGGAATCTGTATCTGATTGAAATACAGCGGCTTACCCGGTAAGCTGTCAGCCTCCCGATAATCGCCTAAGAAAAATCCATACACGCTCATCACGTCATCCGGCAGAAATCCGTCATCCTCAATGACTGCTGCATGAAAGGCAGCACCGGCATTCTTAAATGACTCAAGGAGATTCTTGCTCTCGCCTGAAAATGTATCAAAGAGCAGTGTGATACCATCTGCCGTGTGTGTTACTTCAACAGCTCTATCCATCTGTGAACCACCTCCTTAGTCAGATATTCTTTGGCCTTCTCATATGAATGCTCTGAAAATGCATCCATATCAGCCTCTGTAAACATCCTCACTATACGCTCAGAAAGAAGCTTTATCTTCTCCTTCTGATCCATCTCATCGGTTATTGGAATTTTGTAGCCGTTTTGCCCATCATCGATAAAGGTCTGGTTGCCATACCTCACATCAAAGCCCACTATAGGAAGCCCTGAGCCTATGGCCTCCATGAGTGTGAGCCCGAAGCCCTCACTCTGTGAAGCTGCCACATATGCATCATAGTGCTTGTATACATCATCTAATTTCTGTTGTCCCATCAAATGCACATAATCGGCACAGCCCAGCCTTTCGATAAGCCTCTTAAGCTTCGCCTCATCGCCACCCTTTCCATATATATCAAGTGAAATATCAGGCACGCTTTCTTTTGCTTTCACAACGGCCTCCACCAGCCAGTCACAGTGCTTCTCAGTCGCAAGACGCGACGCAGTGATGAGTGAGTGCCTCTTTCTTGGCTCATCCGGATATTTAAGCTCATCAAGACTGCCCACCGGAATAGTCACCACATGAGGCTCTTTTCCACAGTACTTCTTAAACTGCTGCCTCATAAGCTCATTCTGCGCATCCGTCGCTGTGATGTAGAAATCTATGTGCTCAGTCTGAGAAAATGAATACTCATAATAGTTGTTCCACAGTATGTAATCATCATCAGTGCCTCCCTCGCTGAAATGGTCCGCATGCACCACTATTCCTACGCGCGCCGGTCCACAGTTTTCGAGGATTGCCTGACCTATGCCTGTCGTCCTGTCGATGATCACCACATCATCAGCCGTTAAGTTAAGCCTCTTTACCATATAGCCGACCAGGTCAGCCTTGGTATAAAGCACCTGCGCTCCAATCCTGTAAAAGGTGCTGTCATCCTCTATGACCTCCTCGTAGCACACCGAGCCATCCTCATTGAAAAATGTCCTGCCGTACAGATGAGCCTTGCCGTCGAGCGGAGCATAGTACTCGCTGAAGGTCCTGCAATAGGTGTAAAAATCCTTCCTGATCAGGCATCCGTTTGAAACAATCTCGACTCTGTGCACGAGATCACTTGTATCATCAACCATGTAGCAGGTGTAGAACCTGCCGCTCTCCTTAAACTGATACCTGCACGTCTTGCCCTCTCTGGAAAAGGTATAATCCTCCTCTGCCATCGTAGCCTCAAGCTCCTTTAGAGTGAATGTGACATGCGATGTCCTCACATCTGTAAAAAATGTGTACAGCCATATCACTTCCTCATCCAAAAAGCCGATATTTCTTGTCATGTGCTCTATATTTTCTGTTGGAAACATATCTGTGAAAACAAACCTTGCCGGAATGTGCGCCCTGCGGAGCAGATTAGCCCTGTAGCTCTGTGCGTACTCCACGCCGCTTGAAGCCCAGCCTATTCCGAGATTGAAGTTATATACCATATGATTCTCCTCGTATCTGTAAAACTATTTAAATTATAATAACCTTTAAGGGTAGATGACATGCAGCCTGCCATCCTTGCCGATTTTCACATCACTAAGCAAAATATTCCTTATGATATTACATTTTACCGCTTTTTCTGTATCCAAAAACGACTCGAAAGCCTCATTTTGGTATTCAAACATAACATTTCTCTGTGCGGATGCTCTTCCCGCTACCGCATACTTGAGCTGCTCAAGGTAGTCAATCAGCTCAACCCAGCCATCATCCACCGCCTTTAGAGTTGCCTCACGGACAAACTGCTCGTAAGCCTCCTCATCGCCTATGTGCTCACGCTGTCTTGAAAGCCCCTGATACACGCGAAGCATCAGGTAATCGCTAACAGTGGCGGCGCTTTGCCTGTCAGACTTTGACAGGCCAGCGTCCAGCTTGTAGGAGATGTTGTCAAGAATGTATCTGTTAAGCATGGATGTGTATTGCTCTGTATTGGTATTTTTATCGTTATCTTTCTTTCTGCCACGGCGCCTGCCATGCTTATTATTACTCTGTATGCAGTCAAAATGATTAACGAAGTCTGAGATATTCCCCTTCGCAATCTCTACTATCTTCTCCTGCCCGACGCTGGCGCCGTCGAGCAGTTTTTTTCTGGTTGCGTAGATTAGGTCTCGCTGGCGCTGGAGGACCTGGTCATACTGAAGTGATTTCTTGCGGTTCATCTCCTCAGACTCCACACTAAGCTTCTGACACTGGTTGACAATACGCTTTATTTTGCGCTTTCCGATACGCTTTTTGCCATCAATATAGCGCTGCAGCTTATCATCATCCTCAGCTCCCACTATGTCATCCTCCAGGCTCACATAGTACTGGCTGAAGCCCGGATCACCCTGTCTGCCGGCACGGCCCCTCGCCTGCCTCTCGGATCTTGAATTGTTCATCCTGCCTATACCTATGACCGTGACCGCATTCATTTGGCCTGCGCCTGCGATAATCTGTGCCTCCCAGAAAGCATTGCTTGCGTTTAGTACATTGTGCGGGATATTTTTCTCTATCAAAAGCCTTGAAAAAAGATCCGTATCCGTAACGGAATTAAGCACCACAAGCACCGGCTGGCCTGTCTCGTGAAGCCTTATCACATCATCCACTGCTGTCCAGAACTGGTCATGACCGTTTTTAAAGTATCTGTCCTTCCTGTCGACTCTTTTAAGAGGCCTGTTTGTAGGTATTTTCACCACCTGCTTGCCGTAGGTCTCAAAAAGCTCATCCTTTGCATCCATGAGTGTCCCGCTCATGCCTGCCATCTTGTCAAACATCATAAACAGATTTTGGAAGGTAACTGATGCCACAGTTCTGTATTCCTGCGATATCTCCACCTTTTCCTTTGCCTCTATAGCCTGATGCTGGCCGCCGCGCAGCTTGACACCGTGCATGAGACGGCCTGTCGCTCCATCAAACAGCTCTACCTCCTTCTTGTCAGTGACAACATAATCCTTTTTGTTCTTCAAAAGCTTGTGCGCCCGAAGAGAAAGCGTGACATGCCTGTTTATCTCAAAATTCTCTTTACCGTAGAAATTGGATATGCCAAAGAAGCTCTCAGCAAACTTCACACCCTTTGGAGTAAGCCAGACTGCCTTATCCTCCTCTATGTAGTCTATATCCTCCACAAGTGTCGTGACGAAAAAATCACATACATCGTACAGGTTCGACTGCACTCTCGGCACTCCCGATATGACGAGCGGCATAATTGCAGAGTCTAAAAGCACCGAATCAGCCTCGTCGATTATGACATAGTGGAAATCACAGAGAAATCTGTCATCCTTTTTCTTTACCAGATTGTCAAAAAGGAAATCAAAGCCAAGTGCACCATTTGTAGTGTATATGATATCAGCCGAATAAAACTGTCTTTTCTCGTCATCATCCTGCTTTTTTGTATCATCCGCATCCGGGTATGAGCAGCTAAGACCCATGAAATTATAGACCTCTCCCATCTCTGCACCATCTCGCGATGCCAGATACTCGTTTGTGGTCACGAGCATGCAGCTCTTGCCTGTCAGCGCATTCAGATAAAGCGGCATCGTGGCAGATAGAGTCTTTCCCTCACCTGTATTCATCTCAGCGAGATATCCACCGTGAAGAGCTGCTGCCGCTATGATTTGCACATCATACGGTCTCTTTCCAAGCACCCTGTAATCAGCCTCGCAGATAGCTGCAAAAGCCTCCGGCATAAGCGATTCAAGCGATTCCCCATCGCTATACCTGCTCTTAAACTGCTCTGTCAGTGCAGAAAGCTCTTCATCACTTAGATTTTTTATTTTTTCTTCGCTTTTTCTTACTTTTGTTAGAGTCCTCTTTAAGTCTCTCAATTCTTTCCTGCTCTGCATCAAACTCTTCCTCTGAAACCTCTTTAATCACCAGTGATTTGAATGTAAAATCAGCATTTCCACCATTTATCAGCTCTATCCTGTAGCTGTAGGTCCTGATGGACGGCTTGAAAACCGCCTTTTTATCGCGGACAATAATACTCTGCGCCTGTGCATCATACCTGTCAAAAAATATGATACGAAGCATCAGCGCCTCACTCTCACTGTTGTGATAGTCAATATTCACCGCAATGGAATATGCCCGCTCTCCATCGATGAGCGGAAGCGACGGCTCTATCCTATTCCCCTGGAAATTCGTCATAGAATACCATGTGTGAATCACCGTGCCCGGCGGCATGAGGCGGTTCTTATAAGAAACTGAACCATCCTCATTAAATTCAATTTTTGATCCATATACATACGAGTCCGATAGAAATTCCTTCCAGCGGACCTGCCATGTGTCACCATACATAATACTTACCTGTCTTACTATTGTTCACTTAATATTTGTTTTCCTGTTACTGTTCACACCTGACTGTGTGACCTGCAACGTTTATTTGCTTATCTTGAAAAATCATCATGCAGCAGATTATTGTACTGGCTCTTGAACCATGCCATGACATTTGCTGAATTGTCAGTATGTCTGCCGTGTGAGCCCTTGCCATACACCTCAACACCGCTCGACTTAAGATGCGACAAAATGCTCGGATAACCATCCGGGTCGTAATCATCCTCATACAGATATGAGATGATGAACTTTGTGTGCGACCAGTCAGCACTGTCGAATCTGTCCCACATCCTGTTGTTTAGCTGCTCTATCGCCTCATCAGAGAGATTGTCATAATTTTTCATCAGAATATCAAGCGAGGTAGCGAAGCCTCCGGCTCTAAGGATTCGCTCGTTTCGTGCTACATTTCCCATGTTGGCAAGTGGCTTTGCAAGAAGCAGTGCATGTGGTGAAAGCTTTGAGCCATAGTATAGTGAACCGAAGGTTCCCATCGAAGCTCCTGAGAGCACGAGCTCATCCTTTGTAAGGCCAAGCTCATCGAGCTTATCAGTCACATAATCCGTAATCATCTGCTCAAATTCACTGTCTCCCAGATAAAAGGCTCCACCCTCACTTCTTGGGTCTGTCACAAGAATAAACGGACATCCGAAGCCTCGCATCATATAGTAGCCCTCAAAGCCCTCCTGAGTCCTGTAGCCTGAGAAATAGACAGCAAGCGGTGGCTTCATATCGCCCTTCTCAAAGTATACAAACACTTCCTCTCCTTTAGAAGAGACAAGCCTCTCACCTCCGGGCAGGAAAAATCCGTGTCCACGGCGGGAATGTCTGTCGTGCAATGATATGATATTCAGGCTGCCGGTGCCCCTTGCAAGTATAGAAACAAAAACAGGACCCTGATCTGATTCATTATCTATTCTGAAAACATCCTGAAGCTGTTCCTCGTCAAACTCCCAGACCTGCTTAATATCACCAATCGAGCCATAGTAGAACTGAAATAATCTAAGCTTAATCTCTACATCCCCAGTTTTCTCATATTCAAGATACATATCAATACACTGTCCCTCAAAAACCGGGATATTATATCTCCAGTATGCAATCTGCGAAAAATCCTCCCCAAACTCTCCATCTAGAACCAAGTTATAGTTTCCATCACATGCTACCCTTCCTGTAAAGGAATCACTGACAGCAAGCTTGGCAGGATTAAACTTCTCACCATAAGGATTTGGATAGTAATTTCTCACCTCATGAGCCAGAAAATACTGCACATCGCCGGTATACAGATACTGTCCCATTCGTGCCTTGAAATATCTGCTCGTCGCGCTGTTTAGCATCTGCACATTTTCCGTTGCAAAAAGACAGTAGCCCCTTGTAAACTTCGTAAAAGCCTTTTCCTCTGAGAGTGTTATATCCCTGTCAAGAATAACTAAATCCATGAGCTTTCTCGCAGGTCTGTTTGCCGTTAGTTCACTCTCATCAGACTCGTATACTTCAAACTCTATATTGTCCGGAATGCTGTATTTAGTTGTCCAATCGTCATCGCCAACATATAAAACATGAATCTTACTCACTAAAATTTAGCACCTTTCTCCACTTCTTAAGCAGCACCGATGTGGTATATTTCTGACCAAGC
>OHRU01000632.1_pt1 | contig 13431 bp, 10 predicted proteins | sample 1578491 | NCBI WGS metagenome assembly OHRU01 (sample SAMEA3879565, study PRJEB24766) | human gut metagenome | biome: human-associated habitat; feature: feces | place: USA | collected 1985/1987 | reverse complement strand
CCCGATAGAACATTTCAAATGTAAAAATAATTCTGACCACCTACTTAGCCCTGCAAAATTACAAATTATTTTGCAAGGAGATTGCAGAAGAACACGAAGAACTGACGGGAAGCGGCGGATTACTTGGTCAGAACGCCTACTCCTCGACCTGAAGGCGGGGAAGTCCGTTGACAAAACGGATGGGAATCCAAAGATGGCGGCTGTGGCTCAATCGCTTGGGCGTCCAGATGTCGGCCATAAAGAGAAACTCGCCGGGACGGTCTTTGTCGGGCATCACGTAGGTGCCTTGTCCGCCGAATGTCTTGTCGGCACCACGGCCAACGGCTGGGCAATCTAATTGCTGCCAAGGCCCCGTGAGCTTACTGGCGCGGAAGAGGCGGGCTTTGTTGGGCGCCCATCCCGTACAGCCACTGGTGATGAGCCAATAGCTGCCGTTTTTCTTGAAAAGCGTTGGTGCCTCGTTTTGTCCAGAAGGGGCAATGCGCCAATAGCGCCCCGTGTAGCCAAGATAGTCTTTGGTGAGTTCGGCGAGCTGCAACGTGAGGTTGTCTTCGGAGGAGTACAAATGACAGGCACGGCCGTTGTCGTCGACATAAACGGTCATGTCGCGGCTCATCTGTCCGCCCTTCATGTCGCGCACCAGGAAGAGACCCTTTTGGATGGCTTCGCGCCATTGCGGCGTCCACCAAGTCTTATAGTCTTCGCTTTTGAGGGCCAAGGCCGCGGCTTTGTCTTTTTTCTTGAAATCTGCAGGCCAGCGCCCAGCATTGGGGCGCAGCGAACGCACGAAGCGAAACGGCCCTTTGACTTGGTTTGCCACGGCAAAGCCTGTTCGCGCCGCAGCATATCCTTTTCTGCGCAATTCGAGATGGAAGAGCATGACATATTTTCCCGTCTTCGGGTTTTTAACCACCTTCGGACGCTCCATGATGCAGCCTAAGGCGATGTCGGAGAGCGTGTCGGGCGAGGCTTGCAAGACGAGGCCTTCGTAGTGCCACGTCTTCAAGTCGCGCGAGGTGTAGAGGGCGATGCCGTCTTCGCTCGCGCCGGGAATGTTCTCCACGCGGTGTTCGCCATACCAGCAATAGGTGCCGTCTTCGGCCTGGATGATGTTTCCGCCATGGCAGTTGATGTGTTGTCCGTCGTCGGCCAGCCAAAGGCCTTCTGCCGTGGCAACGGGCCGAGACTGTGCCGCGAGATGACGGGTGGCGTTGAAAAGCAAGGCCAAGCAGCAGAGCATTATTGTTATTTGCTTCATAACATTTGAAATTAAATATTTACAGTTTTCCTGCCTTCACATCACGCCACAGCCGAAGGTCCGCTCACGCTTTCCCCAACCATTGCTTTATACGCGCCATTGCTTCTTCGCAATCTTCGCGCGTTCCGAATGCCGTAAGGCGGATGTAGCCTTCACCAGAAGGCCCGAAACCGACGCCGGGCGTGGAAACGACATGCACTTCATGCAGGAGGCGTTCGAAAAAGTCCCAACTTGAAATGCCGTTGGGCGTTTGCAACCATATATAGGGGGCGTTGATGCCGCCAAAGACGTTTAATCCTGCTGCCGTAAGGCTCTCGCGCATGATGCTTGCATTGGTCATGTAATAGTTGATGGTTTCGCGCACCTGACGCTTTCCAGCTTCGCTATAAATGGCCTCTGCTGCCCGCTGAACGATGTAGGCGGTGCCATTAAACTTGGTGCACTGACGGCGATTCCACAACTGGTTGAGGGAAACGTCTTCGCCACTGGCGGCCCTGACTTTGAGGGCTTTTGGCACCACGGTATATCCGCAACGCAAACCGGTGAAGCCGGCTGTCTTGGAATAGGAATGAAACTCCACGGCGCATTCTTTGGCACCTGGTATCTCATAGATGCTGTGGGGGACGTCTGGCTGCGTGATATAGGCTTCATAGGCTGCGTCATAGAGCAACAGACTGTTGTTGCGACGGGCGTAGTCCACCCATTTCTCGAGTTCGCCGCGGCACAACGTCGTGCCCGTCGGGTTGTTGGGATAGCAAAGATATATCAAATCAACGGAATGGGAGGGCAAGGAGGGGATAAAGTTGTTGCTTGCCGTGCAAGGACAGTAAGTAATCCGGCTCCACGCATTGCCGAGGAACTGGCCCGCTCTGCCACCCATCACGTTGGAATCAATGTAAACGGGATAGATGGGGTCGGTCAGGCAAATGGTGTTTTCTGTGCCGAGGATGTCGCCGAAGTTTCCCGTGTCGCTCTTGGCGCCGTCGTTGACAAATACTTCGTCGATGTCCAAATCAATGCCGCGCGACTGAAAATCGTTTTCAACGATGGCTTTTCTCAAGAACTCATAGCCGTGTTCCGGCCCGTAGCCTCTGAAGGTCTCGGCCTTCCCCATCTCGTCGACGGCTTTATGAAGCGCCTCTATCACTGCTGGCGGCAGCGGACGGGTTACGTCGCCAATACCTAATCTAATCAGTTTGGCCTCTGGATGAGCTGCCTTAAAAGCGGCCACCTTCTGGGCTATGTCTGCAAAGAGATAGTTCTTTTGCAGTTTCAAGAAATTTTCATTTACCGTAAGCATCGTATATGATTTTTATGGGGATGTCCTATGTCTTATTATTATAAGGAGAAGGGGAATTATTATAGGGAGAGGAGGGGGTATTATAGGAAGAAGGGAAAGAGGGATTGTCTATTCTTCGATGGTGATTCTTCCGTCGAACACTTTGGTTGCCGGACCCGTCATATACACGTGTCCACCTTCCTCACGCCATTCAATGGTGAGATCTCCCCCATCCATCGCGATGACGCTCTTGCGCGGTCGGCGGCCTGTCAAAGTGGCCGCAACGGCCGTTGCACAGGCTCCAGTGCCACAGGCCAGGGTGATGCCGGAACCGCGTTCCCACACGCGCATGCGGATGCTGCCATCGGACTTCACTTCGGCAAATTCGATGTTGCAACGCTCGGGAAACAGCGAAGCGAACTCTAAGGTTGGGCCTACTTTCTCGAGGTCTATGTTTTTAACGTCGTCCGTGAAGATAACGAAATGGGGATTGCCCATAGAGACGAAGGTTCCCACATATCGCTTGCCGTCTGTGCTCGCCACGACGCCCTCGCGCATACTGCCGTCGGGCGATGCCAACTGCGAAGGCACAGCCAACTGCGGCTCGCCCATATCAACGGTCACTTGCTCAACCAATCCGTCGGCACCGAGCGAGAGGTGAAGCACCTTGATGCCAGAAAGCGTGGCTAAGCGGATGTCGAGCGAGTCGGTCAACCCATTATCGTGAAGATATTTGCCGATGCAACGGGAGGCATTGCCACACATGCGGGCCTCTGAACCGTCGTTGTTGAAAATACGCATCGAAAAGTCGGCAACGTCCGAAGCGCCGATGAGCACCAAACCATCGCCGCCGATGCCCTTGTGGCGGTCGCTCCAAGTAACGGACAGTTTTTCGGGATGCTTCAACGGATAAGCAAGCGTATTGACATAAATATAATCATTACCTGCCCCGTGCATTTTCGTAAATTCTATGGTACGTTTCATTGCTGTGTGTATTGGGTTTGACGTTGGCTTTTATTTATCACGGCGCAAAGGTAGAAATACTTTCTTTTTGCACAAAGAAAATCCTTGAAAACTTTCTTATTTTTATTTACACACATCGCAAATAATCTTTTTGTAAGTTTTACCAGTGTATTATTTTACATAAAGACAGGATTACGCTAAAGCCAGATAAGGTGGTTTCACCAAAGAAAGCACCGAAGAAAACGGGGGAATATTCAAAGCGGACGCACTTTCAGCGGAGCCTTCGGAGAAATTATTGTATATTTGCCGTTCAGAACAAACAGAAAACTCTCATGACAAGATTAACCATCGTGGTGCCTTGCTACAACGAAGCGCCCGTTCTTCATGAAACGACAAAACGCCTGCTGCAAGTGGCCGATACGTTGGCTGCTAAGGAGGTGCAGACCCATATCTTATATGTTGACGACGGCAGCGCCGACGAGACATGGCAGATTATCGAAACGGAGTCGCAGACCCACAGCGAGGTGTGCGGCTTGAAATTGGCGCACAACGCGGGCCACCAACACGCTTTGTGGGCTGGTCTGGAGCGTGCCTGCGAGTCGGCAGACTGCATTGTAACCATCGATGCCGATTTGCAAGACGATGTCAACGCCATCTGCACGATGGTGGACCGCTTTCTGGAAGGCAACGACATTGTCTACGGCGTTCGGCGCGACCGCTCAACCGACACATGCTTTAAGCGGCAAACGGCGGTGTTCTTCTATCGTTTTATGCACTGGCTGGGAACGGAGGTGGTGTACAACCACGCCGATTTTCGCCTTATGAGTCGCCGCGCGGCTAAAACGCTGCTGAGTTATCCTGAGCGCAACCTTTTCCTGCGCGGCATGGTGAAATCGCTGGGATACCGCCAGGCAACGGTTGAATACGACCGCGCCGCCCGCTTTGCCGGCGAGTCGAAATATCCGCTCAGCCGCATGTTGGGATTCGCCTGGGACGGCATCACTTCGTTTTCCGTCCGTCCGCTGCGCCTCATCCTCCTGCTCGGCGTCCTCTTCATCGTCATTTCGTTCGCCGTCATCGTCTGGGCGCTGATAGCGCACTTCAACGGCCATACGTTGCCGGGATGGACTTCCCTACTCGTCAGCGTCTGGTTTGTCGGCGGCGCCATCCTGCTGGCGCTCGGCATCATCGGGGAATATATCGGGAAAATCTATTCTGAGGTGAAACGCCGTCCGCGCTATATCGTGGAATCCTTCACCGGAAACATGGAATGAGCGGCCTTATGGAAGTGCCGCCTCAGCGCAAGCATAGTTCGCCTCAGAATAAGAAAGCCCTCTCTCAGCGTAAGCCTGCCCCGTCTCAGCGTAAGCCTGCCCTCTCTTAGCGCCCGATTCCCATCAAAACCCAAGGAAGAACTTTCTTACACCCTCTATCTCAACGGTTTCCGCTTAATACGGGAACCGTTTTTTATTGGAAAACTTGTAAAATAAGGCAATGAGCGAGCGCGAAATATGTAAAATAAGGCGTTCTGACGGGAGAAAACTTGCAAAATAAGGCAGTGAGGAGGCGCGAAATATGTAAAATAAGGCGTTGCGGCGAAAGAAAACTTGTAAAATAAGGCAATGAGCGAGCGCGAAATATGTAAAATATGGCGTTCTGGCGGACGAAAATTTGTAAAATAAGGCAATGAGCGAGCGCGAAATTTGTAAAATAAGGCGTTGCGGTGGGCGAAAGCCAATGGCAAAGAACTAGAAAGCATCATGTTGCGAACTGCATTTCAGACAAAGCATCTCTATAAACTTCGGCCCATCAGCGTTCAACGGATTTCTTGCATTTTCGTGCAAACGAAAAAAATCGCCGATGTTTTGCAGGGATGCAAAACACAGGCGATTGTAAGTGTAAGTGTGTACAAGTGAGATGGGCTATTAAGCTTCCTTCGCAACGTTTACGCGACGTTCCTTAATACGGGCCTTCTTACCAGTGAGGGCACGGAGGTAGTAAAGCTTAGCACGACGCACCTTACCATGCTTGTTGATTTCGATGCTTTCGATAGCCGGAGATTCGATTGGGAAGATACGTTCAACACCAATGTTACCAGACATCTTGCGAACCGTGAAACGCTTCTTGTCCTGATGACCAGAAATCTTGATGACAACGCCACGATAGAGCTGAACGCGCTCTTTGTTGCCTTCGACAATCTTGTAAGCTACGGTGATTGTGTCACCAGCCTTGAATTCGGGGAATGACTTGCCCGTAGCAAATGCTTCCTCAGCGATTTTAATTAAATCTGCCATTTTTTCTTTTGGTAATTTATTATGTTATTCGTCTGTGGGCGTAACGGGGAACTCTCATCCCGACAGCGGCCCATCAGAAAAGCGTTGCAAAATTACGATTTTTACGTGAATTACACAAGGTTACGCGCCACATTTTTATGAGAATGCCTAACAAATCAGCCGATTAGTCACGGGGAAAAGTCGAAACGGGCGGTTTTTCCGGGCTTCCCAACGGGTCAAATCGCCGCCTTTTTCCGCCAAAAGCCCCTGCGCATATAGAAATAGGCCAGGGAGGAAATGGGGATGGAATAGACAAATTCGCTGAGCCAACATACGGGCAGACTGCTGCGGAAATGGAAGATGGCCACGAAGACGAAGACCGTATAAATCAAAAGACTGACTGACTCCATCGCGAGCGCGGCCTTGGTGTTTCCGGAGCCAGATACGGCATGGAGGCACAATTGGGCGGGAATACTGAAGACGTATGAGGAGAGGAGCACATAAAGGGCTCCCTGGGCGTGGCGGATGAGCGCCGCGTCATCGGTGAAGATGTTTAAAACGTTGTATGAGAAAGTGGCGATGAGGAGAATGACGGGCACGAGGATGAGAAACGTGAGTTTCATCACGCGGTGTATCATGGGCATCACGCTGTCGTCGTTTCCCTGTCCGATGAAGTTACTGACGAGGGTGGAGATGGTGGAACCGAAGGCCACGAGCGTCATAAAGGGGAAGGCAGAGACGTTGCGAATGATGTTGGTGGCGGCCAGATCATGTTGCCCGAGATGCTCGATGGCCAGAAAGAAGATAAACCACGTGCCGAGCGACAGGAAATTCTGTATCATTATCCACACACTCAAATCGAACACTTTTTTCAGAATGCCAAAGCGGAAACGCGGCATGGCATTGAGGGCATATTTTGCGCAGTCGATGCGCCGCGAGGTATAGACAAGGAAGAAGAGGAAGGAAACGATTTCCGCCAAGGCCGAACCGATGGCCGCACCTTGTATGCCCAGAGCCGGGAAACCGAATTTGCCGAAGATCAAGACATAGTTGAAGACGACGTTGCTCAACACCATGACGAGGGAGTTGAGCGTGAGCGTGCGGGTGTTGGTGGTGCCGATATAAAAGGCGCGGAAAACGAGGGTGATGAAGGCAAAGGGGATGCCCGCCATGCGCCACGTCAGGTAGACATCTGAGGCGCTGGCGATTTCGGGAGAGCTGATGAGACTGTTCATCAAGCGGTCGCCAAAGAAAAAGACGAAGGCCACCAAGACGAGGGAAAGGAGGAGCAGGAAGAAGAGGCCGTGATAGAACACACTGCCGATGGTTGTGTAAGCACCCTCTCCGTTGCGGCGGCCGATGATGATTTGCACACCGATACTGAAACCAAGGCCGAGCATAAACACCACGATATAGGCGATGCCGCCGAGAGCTGCGGCTCCCAATTCCACCTCCCCAACGCGTCCGAGATAGGCCGTGTCGGTCATGCCGATGAGCTGCTCCATCAACACACTAACGAGAATGGGCAACGCAATGGCGAGGATTCTTTTATAACTATAGTTGACTGCTTCCATACTTTTTCCGTTTCCAGATTTCATGCTATATCACCAGACTGCCCGTTGCTGCCAACTATCAAAGGCCCAGCAATCCCTTGACAAGGAAGAAAAGCATGGGGATGAAGAGGGCAGGCAGCAGATTGATGGTTTTGCAATCCTTGATGTTGAGCACGCCGAGGCCAGCGGCGGCAATCAAAACGCCTCCGACAATGCTGACCTCCGCGATGAGTTCTTCAGAGATGAAGGAGGCAGAAACTTTTGCAATGCCGTAGATGCTGGCCTGCCAAGCAAAGACGAAGAAGGCCGTGATGGCGGTGCCGAAACCATAGCTGGAGGCCACGACAACCATTGTCACGAGGTTGAGCGTGGCGGCCGTCATGAGATAGGTGTTGTCGTTGAAGAGGGCGCTCAGCACGGGGCCCATCATCGAGAGCGTTCCGACGCAACAGAACAAGACACCCGTGGTGATGCCTTCTGCGAGGTTGGAACCGCCGGAAACACGGCGCGTGGCACGCTCCAAGTGCTGGTCGAGCTTGAAGAAAGTGCCGATGAGCCCACCGATGGCCAGGCAGAAGATGAAGAGAACGGGATAGTGGCTTTTGATCATGTGTTCCATGGCCACATTGACGCCGAGTACAATGGCGGCAAGGCCCATAGCGGTGTTGAGAACGGTGATGTATTTCTCGCGTATTCCCTTACGCGCCAAAGCACCAACAGCGCTGCCGACAACGACGGCGACTGCATTTAAGATAATTGCATACATAAAAAGATGTGATAAGAAGGCCTCCGCCGTGCATTCACGCCAGGGGCGGTTTAGGGAATCAGACTGTGGGCGGGGGAAAATACAGAGAATGCTGCACGATTTTTGACCAAATAGCATGGCGGTTGCAACACCGCTGCCCCCTAAAAGGTAGGGTGTTCAAAATGGGAATATTGAGTCGATGAAGATTGTACGGGAAAGCCCTATCTGCGACCCGGCACGGGCTGAAAGCCCAACAAGTCCAAAGCCCAGGGCAACGCCCTGGGTGCCGTGTTCCCCGTTCCTGCGCCCTGTAAGGGCAAAAGTAAAAGCCAACCATTCGCCCATACTTTTGCCCTTACAGGGCGTAGGCGTTTATACACTGATACCCAGGGTGTTGCCCTGGGCTCTGAACTGACTGCCCTTTCAGGGCGCTCCTTTTCGCGCTTTGTTCGTTTATCATGTGCGCATGCTTCGCCACTTGCTATTTGGCTCAAAACCGCGCAGATTGTTTCTGGATTATAACCACCCTACCTAAGAGCGCAGTCTGGTTCAGGTTTTTCAATTTCAGGACAAAGTTACAATTTGCTTTTCACATCCACAATTCTGAAAGTGATTTTATAAGGCCAAGCGGCACGAAAAAGAAGCAAAATGCCGCCGAAGGCCACGGCGACCCAGAAAATAAAAAAGGCGCCCCGCGAATGCGGAGCGCCCTTTTTATTGAAAATGCATTAACATTCAGAGAGTGATTACTTTACGTAAACCTTCTTACCGTTAACGATGTAGAGACCCTTAGGAAGGCCTACAGTTGAGTTAGCGCGAACCTTCACACCAGAGATAGTGTAGATGGCACCACCCTTAGCGTTAGAAACCACTGCGTTGTTGATACCGTTGATAACGTCTTCGATGTTGAGCGCGATGTCGCCATCTTCAGTCGTTTCAGGGATTTCAACGAAGTAACCAGTGCTGGCGTCAACAGTAGTGTTGTCAACAGAGTTCTTGATCACACCGTCGAGGAGCAAGCCGAGGCCAGCATTAACAGTCAGCGAGTTCAAAGTACCCACCATACCATTCTGGTTGACGTGGTCGTAAACGTAAGTACCGTTAGCGAGTTCGCTTGCATCAGCAGCCTGGATACCAATCTGGAGATAGTTGATATCTTCGTCAGTCTTAACGATGAACGGAGTACCAGCCGGGATGATTTCAGACTCAGAGTAGAGCTGGAGCTGAGCCTTACCGTCCTTCTGTCCGAGGAGCTTGTAAGGAGCAGGTTCTACGTACTGGATGTCGAACGGCATCGTAACAATCTGATAAGCATTGGCCTTGACATTGTAAGTCATACCGTCGGCAACGACATCAGAAGAAACTTCGTCGAACACGAACAAAGAGCTTGCATCGCTGCCGCTCCAGTTAACCACGTTGTGGCTTGGATCAGCGTTCATGTAGCGACCTTCAACAAACTGGATGTTGAATACGCCAGGAAGCTTACCAGAAACGAGGGTGAACTTAGAATCTTCCTTAGTTGAGCTCAAACGCTGTGAGAGCTCCACTTCGTCCTTGTCTTCAACGCCGTCATACAAGTTGGCGATGTTGAGACCAGTTGCCAAGTTCTTGATAACGAATGAACCGTCGGCCTGCTTTCTGAGCTGCCATACAGCGTTCAAACGAGTGCTCTGGTTTTCGTCGTCCTTATAGCCCCAGTAAACGTTAGCAACAGTGTCGGCGTTGCGAGCATATACGATGTTACCATACTGACCGTTCTGGTCGCCGTTTTGATTCTGGCTTACGCTCTTAATGCGAACGATTGCGCCGTCTTCAGGAACGATCAACTTGCTGTTGAACGTGCTGATTGCGCTGCGGAGCGCCTTCAACTGGTCTGCGATGGCAGTGAGGCTCAACGGAGAGTTAGCTTCAACGTAAGAAGAAACATTGTCAACCGTTGTCTTCAAGCCGCTCTGAGCATCTTCTGGGAAGTAACCCCATGCAGTGCCCACCATGCCTTCAGCTTCGGCCTGAGCCTTAGCGTCCTTCAAGAGTTCGAGAAGTTCAGTGTCATCAGGATATGCATCGTTGAATTCCTTGATAACGGCTTCCAAAGCTTCATAGTCAGCCTGAGTTGCAGAGCTGTCTGAAGCGAGCTTTTCAGCGTTGGCGATGGCGTTAGCCAACTTCTGGCGTACTTCTTCAGGAATCATGTTGTAACGTGGGTTGTCACCACCGTCCTTGTAGAAGCGCAATTCTGATACGTGCCAGCATGGGCCGAGGCCGTGGAGCTGGTTGGCCTTAGTCTGGAGACCCACGAAACGGAGGTGCTGAACCGGCTTACCCAAATCGATACGCATTACAGTCGTAGTGCTGTCGATGGTACCATCAGGGAAGTTAGTGGCATACTGGTAGATAACAGTGTCCTTGAACAAAGTATCTGTCCATGCTCCTTCAGGATCGTCGCCGTCAGCCTGTGCAACGAGAGCGATGCGGCTCGGGTTACCTCTACGGTTGTTGTGGCGCTGAGAGAACTTGAGGAAGAGCTTCTGGATTGGCTCGTCGCCGAGGTTCACCTGTGCCCAGTGGTATTCACCGTCCACATTACTTGACCACAGAGTGTGGTAGTAAGTACCGAGCTTGCCATCGAATGCATAAGCTTCCTTACCCTCAGAAAGTTCAGTTGCGTTGCACTTTTCGAATGAAGAAACAAGACCTGCAGAAGCATACTTGTCGTCGAAAGTTACGTCAGAATTAAGCTTATACTGCTCTGAAGTAGACTTAGCCTCATCAACCAAAGCGTGGTACTTCTTCATGAAGCGGGCCTTTTCAACAACAGCGGTGAGTTGGTCTGCAACGTCAGCAGGAACTTCCTTGATGGCGAACAAACAGCCTTGACTATTCTTGTCCTGCCATCTAACGACATTCATACCGGCATCGCAGTGCCACATGTTGCCACCATCATCGGTGATGTAGAACATCAAACCAGCAACGCTGCCGTTAGGATTGAAGTTAACATTGTACTTGACATTGGCATTTTCAATCGTCGGGAATGTGGATGACGTGCTACCCTGCTTACCGGCATAACGACCGGTTGCAAAGTTCTTGATGTAGTACTGACCATTGCCTGCATCTTCAACAGTCCACAAGTACTTGGCATCGTTGAGGGTTGGAGGAACGTCGACAGCGACTTTGTCCTTCGTACACTTCATAGAGCCACCCGCATCGAACATACCGTCTTGTGAACGCTGGCTGATGAACATGTAGTACTTACCCGGAACGAGCATGATGCGGCCACCGTTGTTCAGCATTTCCTGAGCATCAAGAATGTCCTGAACGATCTTTTCCTTGGCTTCCGCAGAAACAGCGTCGTTACCCATAGCATCGTTGGCTGCATTGTAAGTAGCTTCGATCTTGTCGTGGAGTTCCTGAGAGATGTTACCCGGCTGATCACCTACAGCAAATTCGAGATCAGAGAAACCATTCTTGAAGACTTCGTTGTAAACGGTCTCCAATTTCTCGTCAGCTGTTGGCTGATGAGAAGTGGCTTCATAGATTCGCCAGTTGTTGGTGTCGCTGTAACCCGAGTAAGCTGGGCAGCCCCAATAGCAGAGGTAAGTAGGACCTGAGCCGTCTTCCGGCAGCGGACCTGAGAACACCCAGTCATTGCCGTTTGCCTCAGGCTGCTTTTCATCACCGTCAATCTTGCGGCGAAGGTCTGTAGAACCAGCTTCAGCCTTCAAGATGGTACACTGGAAAGCTTCACCATAAGACAAAGTGTGACCACCAGAGTAGATGTACTGCTTGTTGGAGAAGTTTTTCAGAACGAATACGTCATCGCCCTGCGCGTCTTCCGACACCTTTATGAGTTCGTAAACACAGGTACCGTCAACGGCTGCTTTGAAAGAGCCAGAGGGATTCAGATAGCCGTTGCTTGACCAACCGGCCTTGTTGTTACCCTGCTGAAGCACCACGAACATACCGTTCTTCGGCGCCTCAATCTGGCTTTCTGCAACGTCCCACACGGTCCAATCGCGTTCAGCAGCAACTGCTGACAATGATCCTGCCACAAAGAGCAGCATCAGAGCAAGAAAATTGTAAATTTTCTTCATTGTGAGATGAGAATTTGAATTAAACAATTAGTGAATAAATAATTTGTAGATTTGATTATGTTAAGCTTCAGAGCCAAACACCGCGTGTCCGACCCCAAATCATTTTCTTTTCCATAACGGCTACGCAACGTCAGCACACTCCTATATATAGAATGCCGAACCGCCCGTCTTGCATCTCCGCCCCGTCATGGAGCATCAACGCAGACATGCCGTCGGCGCGTCTGCTGGTCTTGCAGCATGCATCCCCCAATGCATAACATAATTATGGCGTTGCGCCAAACGCCCGAAAGGACAAATGAACGAACGAAACAAAAAATGAAACATTGTTGCAAACATATTCCGCCATCTTGATGCGGAAGAACCGTCCACGCTTTATTATGGAGCGGCCAGCAACAGGGTTACATCCCGTCTCACTGGAGGTTGAGGAAAAGCACTTACTTCCATTGTCTTATTGCAATGTGATGCAACATTCATGCGAAAAACGTCTTTTTGTCAGATCGGCAACCATATCTATGAAAATATGCTGCCGAAACTGTAAGTCCGTTTTCACTATGCCACATTCACTTTGCAAGACAACTTCAGAGACTTAACATCAGAAACCATCTATTTAATTATTTCAAGAATTTGCCACACGCAGCTCAGCTCGTTTAATGAGAGTTCTGAGACTAAGACTAACATGCAACTCATTCATTCACACATCGTTAAATACGCTTTCTCGCTTCAACAACGTGAATGCCTCCGCATTTTCGTCCCAAAGATAGCAACATATTTCTCAACAAACAAATTTACATGTTACTTTTTTGTTAAATGGCATGATTTTTCAGATAATGGGCAAAAAGCGGGGCGACATGGAAAAGACGACGAGGAGCGAACAGAAGGAAGAGCGGCTGAAGAGAGACCGCGGAGGATTTCCCGAGAATATTGATAGGTTATCTACTCGTGGCCGAAGGTAATGCTACGCGCGGCCGAAGGTAGCGCTACTCGCGGCCGCGAGTAGCACGAATTGCGGCCGCGAGTAGATGACTTTTCTTATGGACGGGGAGAAAATGAGGCGAGGCTGCCTTGGGAATCGGATAAAATCGCTAAGTTTGTAGAAGAAAAAGTAATGGCGGAAGGCTGGGCGTTGAAAATCCAAGGATGTTTCTACGCGGTTTTGGGCTAAGATGCTTGTTGGTTGGCGGCGGCACAAGGAGCGATGCGCGGACATTGGGCAGAGCCCTGAGGCGAAGCACTGTAGCTCACTTTGCTCGCAAAGTGAGGGGGACGAAT
>OHRU01000627.1_pt1 | contig 13514 bp, 11 predicted proteins | sample 1578491 | NCBI WGS metagenome assembly OHRU01 (sample SAMEA3879565, study PRJEB24766) | human gut metagenome | biome: human-associated habitat; feature: feces | place: USA | collected 1985/1987 | reverse complement strand
TCGCCTTTTGGAAGTAATCCAGTGCTAACGGTGCATCCTCTAAGTCTCGGTATACCCGTCCCGCATAATAGTATGCCTCCGGCAAATGGTGCTCATCTTTTTTCTCTGTGTAATAATGTAGCACGGGTAGTATCAAGCTATCAGAAGTATGACGTATATATGCCTTGTCGTTTGCTTTGATGCAAAGCAGCCGATAATACATCCGCGTTGCTTCAGATTCTGCTTTCATGCTCTCTTTTAGTGTATTCAATAAAGCGATAGCGCTATCCGGTCGCGCACTCGCCAAGCTGTCCGCTACAATTAGTGATTTCGGGTAAGGCCTTTTGCCACATGCGTAGGCGCATAGGAGCAGACAGGTTAGTAGTATGAATCGTGTGCTTGTTTGTTTCATACGTACAAAGATACGTTTTTTTTCTAAAAAAAGTGAAGAGTGGAAGTATCATAGGTGGAAAGATCGTTCTCAGAGTGCATGTTGACCGGTCACTTTGAAATATTTTTCTAACACCAATAGCGAAATCAAGTTCTCCCGTTTCCGGTTCTTGAACTGCTTTACGTATTCATTGGCATGTTTAATGATTTCCTGTGCTTCATCAATATGTTCTATATAATATTGCAAGCGGGATTCTAAATCGGAGAAATCCGGTTTTATTTCAATATAATGATAATTGGGAATCAATGTACCTTCCATGAACCATGTTTCACAGGTAGGTTGTGGCATCACTGCTATGGAATTAGAAGACATCACCCATTTTAGATTGCTTGCAACATCATTGCCTTCAAGGGCTAGAATAAACTTGTAATCTAAATGCTCTTTGATAGTTTTCTTTTCGGTCTGCCACTCTTTAGGATCGGTGGTGTTTTTGCTTACATCGCCCAAGTCGCACATTGGATGATGGAAATACATTTCCATGAATTTTTTGCGCGAAGTTTTACCTTTCACTTTTCCTCGAAAAATTACCATATTCTTCTTGGATTCGAATGTTTTCTTGTCATTAACAAAGATAAAGTGTCTAACTTTGTCAAGTTTCATTATTACTGAATTTTCGTTATGGAGAGTTAAAGGGCGGCTTTTGACAATAGAAGGATATTGAGGAATATAGGTTACGTCTCCCGGACAGAAACCCCATTGGAAGCGAACTGGAAACCAACGGGTATATTGGTAGGTGTCAAAAAAATAGACCTTTTGTTTACCTATCTTATGCTCTGCTAAATGAGGTGCAGTGGAGGGTAACTTTATTGGTCCGGTCAATTTATTATAATAGTTGACGCGTTGCTCTATATATGTTCTATCATTCCTTCGGGATAGCGTTTCTAATCTATTGTGAAGACGCATTCGAAAAAAAAACTTCGGCATTAAAAGCCTGCATGCATTTATGGCATAGTATATAAATTTTGGGTTTTTCCCACTACGTAACTTGTATAAGAATTTATTTTTCATTTTTGATCAATGTATTTCTTTAACTTACAAAGTAATGAAAAAATAAAATGATATCAAATTGTTTAGTGCGGAAAGTTATTCTAATTTCAAGAAGCTTACTTTGGAGAAAGAAGTAGACTTTGGGTATCAGAGCAGATACTGTACTTCTTTAAATAAATATTCGCGTTCTTTTCCAGTCTGATCCTTAAGAATAAATCGTCCGTCCGGTTCTACACGTAGCAGGCATGCAAGGAATTCACCGTCTGCGTCTGCATAACGGTGGAAGCCGTTTCGGCGGAAAAGGGAACGGACATAACGTTCTGTGATAATATCGGCTGCATTGTTTGAAGTGTCCGCTTGCAAAAGGGTATAGTATTCTTTTACCCGCTCCATGATATTGGCAAGTATCAGATAGCGGTCATGGTCTTTTCCCGTGATTTGTTTTAAAGATATCGGATTTGGGGCGTTGCTCCAGTAAATGTCGTTTGGCCATTTAATGGAGATACCTTCTGTCCATTGGTCCAATTCTTCTTTGATGGAAAGGGAGACGATTTGAGAAAGGATGAACTGGCGACGGGCTTCAATAAAAGTAGGATAGAGCACGAAACTGAATGTGATGTTCCGGCAATCTTCTGACTCCCAACTGTTGCCACGCTGCCCTTTACCGGCAGTCTGGCGCTCGGCTATGACCGTCGTGAACTCTCGGACAGCGGATTGCTGTTCGTTGCAAAGTTGAGTTAAATAGTTATTCGTAGAGTCTGTTTCCGGCAATATGATCAGTGGGACAGGAAACTCTGCGGGAGTAATCATCAAATTCAGTTCTTTCTTCATATCAGGGCATCATATTCGGTACGCATTTTCTTGGTGAATTTCTTTAGTACTTCCTCATAAGCATGGTCGATGAGGCTCTTTATCAGTTTATCGTCCACATCTCCGTCAAGGAAGATTTGGTTCCAGTATTTCTTGTTAAAGTGGTAGGCGCCCTCAATAGCTGAGTAATGCTCACGCAATTCTATTGCATACTCCGGATCACACTTCATACAGATTTTGTTAGAGCCTTCCAAGTCAATCAGTACAAACATCTTATCCATCACTTTCATCACAAGTGAATACTCGTCGAACGGAAGACATTCCGTTACGGCTTTTTTGGCGAGACAGTATTCGCGGGCGGTTTCTATATCCATACTTTCTGTTTTTAATTTCTATTAATTTGCGGGTGTCCGGTTACGAAATTTGCTTGAATTTCACCAAATCCCATCCGCGGAACACTAGGGCGATTGCGATAATTTCCGTAGTACCTTTCTTTTCCTGTACTTTCGGACAGGCTACATATTGCGCCAACTGTATTCCTGCATCTTCCAGCAACTTCTCCACTTCTGCATCTTTGGCGTCGCGGGGGCAATACTTCACTTCAATGGCATAGCTGTACGGCATATCGGGCAGTTGCGGAAGGTTGGGTATCAGGTAGAAGTCGGAGAAGCCTTTGTTCATTTCGTATTCGGGCATTGTTATGTAGTAACTGTTCATGCCCATATAGCTGAGGAGAAAGCCCTTGACGTGCGCTTCACCTTCCATGAATTCGCGGATGGAGCTTTGTTCCTTTAGCCGGGTGGCGATATATTGGAAGTAGCTTTCCCATTCACGGGAATAAGCCATGCCGTACATCAGTTGATTCAGTTCGTCAACATCCAGGTTCATGTGTCCGGCGGTGCGGTATGCGTCTGCCAGATAGCCGTATAGTTGTTCGCGCACCACTTGGTTGGGGATTGTCAGTTGCAGCATCGGTCCGCGTGTACCCGCTATTGTCAGCATTCCGTAATAGAAGAGCAGACTCTTGAAATTATCCGTTTGCGCTATCTCCACGGCGGGGAAGGACTCTTTTATCCTGCCAACCGTTTCACCCTGTGTGATGATTTCTTGAATGATACTGGCATTTTTGCCGAAGTTTTTGTCTATAAGGATGAGGTGGCGCAATTTGTTATAGTCAGTGCGGCAGTTGGTGTCGAGCATGTTTTCGGGTGGCAGTTGCGTGCTTAAATAACTGTTCACGAAGTAGAGAACCATATCTGAATTATATATTGGCAGTTCCTTTAGTGAACGACCTGAGAAACAGTAATTATCATACCACGGTTTCATCATGCTGATCAACTCATCGACGGGATGAATGATTTTTCCTTGCTGCCGGTAGTATTCCAGCAATTCCCGTACTTCGGCTTCGGTGAATCCGATCATGTTGTTGAATACCGGGTTGGTGCTTTGATTGCTGGCGATATTGAAGCCACTTGTGAGATCGTCCATCGTTACAGGGCTGACACCGGTGATGAAACAGCGCTCGATACTGGAATAGGTTCCTGCTTTCACCTTGTTGAAGAAGGCGCGCAAATAGCCTTCACCATGTGTCTCGTTGGTGTAACGATGTAAACTCTCAGGATCGGCGAGGATGGCATTGGTAAAGTGGTCGTACTCGTCGATGAAGAGGTAAATTCTTTGGCCGGTTTTGTTACATTCCGTAAACAGGTACTCAATTTGTTCTACGGCTCCTTCTTTTGCATCCAGTTTTTCCTTAATACCCTGAGGAAGATAGTCGGCATAGATATCGCAAAAATAGTCGAACATGGTTTGGCAATGCGCATCCAGCCCTTTGCGGTAGTTGTGCAGTTCACCGACAATTCCAGAAAAATTGAGATAGAGCACCAGGTAGCTGTTGCGGTCACGCGTGGGATATTTCCCGATATAAAGATCGCCGAACAAAGCATCAAACTTATCTTTGGCGGCTATGTCGTAATAATGTTGCAGCATACTTACCGTCAGACTTTTGCCGAAACGACGGGGACGGATGAAGAAGAAAAACTTATCCGCGTCTTCTATTATGGGAATAAAGCGGGTCTTGTCTACATAATAACAATCATCACGGCGAATCACGGCGAAGTTCATCATGCCGTAGGGGATGCGTTTTCTGTTCGGTGCTATATATTCTTCCATAACTGATGCCTTTTTAGAAGTTTGGTTTGAATGCAAACAAAGGTACGCCCTTTCTGCTGTTTCTCCAAACAAAGATTCTTAAAAACATGGAATGCTTTCTTTATTATCTTACTTTTTTCCAAAGTAATTAAACCGTATCATCTCATCCGAAATATCATATGCCTCCTTTGCAAAATCCTCATCTTCCGGACTATATCCTTCTCCTTCCACATTCATCTGTGAACCTACAGCAAATTCTTTCTTTTCAGGATTGAGGATACTTTCTCCGAGGCCGGTCCAATAGTAGTCGTCAAGTTGAAGTAGGTTCAGCAGGGTGGGATACATATCTATTTGTCCCATCACTTCATCGTAACGCATACCTATGGGAGAGTTGACAACGATGAAAGGAGTAAACTGCTTGTCGGACACGATACCTTTGCCACCGGGACTTTCGCATAGTTCTGCACGATAAGACGCTAAACCTTCGTGATCTCCTGTTATTACAATCAGCGTTTCCTTATATTGAGGGAGTGTTTTCAGATACTCCACGAATTTACCGATAGCTTTATCTGTGTAGCGGGCAGTGATCATATAGTTACCCATCTTCTCCGGAATGTCAGAGGAGAATGAAATCTCTCTGAGATATTCCGGTAATATGAATGGAGCATGGCCGGAATAGGTAATAAGCTGCATATATGCGTTTTCCCCTTCTTTCCATATCTCCCCTTTTTCTATCTTTTCCTGACATTGAGCAAAGAATGAGCCGTCTCCGGTACGTTTGTGGGTACCGAAAGCTTCCGTCAGTTCGAAATCATGATAGGCGATAATCGTATCCATGCCGAAGCTTTGGGCTATGGGACCCTGGTTCCAGGTGGATATCTTATCTATGGTTAGCAGATAGTTGCGCGAATGATTTTTTTCGTGCATGGCTTTCTGCAACGAAGGGTAAACATGGTTGGGATATTGGCTGCTGTACGTACCACTGTTGATAGGTAGTAGTCCGGTGCAGAGTATAAGTTGGGCATCTATGGAACGGCCGCCTTTGACCTGTGTCAGTACATGTGGGGCATAGATGGTGGTAGAATCCTTCAGTAATTTGTTCAAGTAGGGGGTGATCTCCTGCCCTTCCACTTCTTTTTCTAATACCCAGCTTTCCAATGATTCTGCCAGAATGATGATGCAATTGGTGCGGTGATTAGTACTGCTGTCCGGCAGGGCAACTTCGTGTTTGGGCTTTTTACTTAACCATTCTTCTATCTTTGCTTCCAGTTCAGGAGTTAACTTTTGTTGCTGACCTGCCAAATCATAGCAAAGGCTACCGAAAACGGTATAGAGGGAGGGGCCGCTTGAACAGAAATATGCTTTGTCGCGATATTCCTTGTATGCATTTGAAAATCCGCCTTTAATCAGGGTCACTGTGCCAAAGATGCAGATGATGACTGCAAGTACCACAGAATAAGCAAGCACCGGTGCGGGACGCTTCTGATGTGCAGTTTTTGTACGCCGATGAACGACGGCTGCTGCAAGGGTGGATAATGGGAAAAGTATATCATACCAGCGAAGAGAGTCGAAAACGCTTCCGGTGAAATCGGCTAAGTTTCCTGATAATCCGTAGCTGTTCAGAGGAATGGCGGTATAATAGGTTCTGAAGTACATAAGATTGGCTATCAGCAGGAAATCCAGCAGGAACATGATGAGCGTCTCTGTTTTCCACATACGGAAGAAGGCGTAAGGGATAAGCAATATAAGTGTGGCTATCAGTTTTGTTGTATAACATTCAACTGTAGAAAGAGAAGCAAAAGTAGTCGGGATACACCATAGTATGTCGAATAACATGAATTTCAGGAAAATAGTGATTCCGAATGTCAGTACGGACTTATCGATCTTTGTCATAATAAAGCGTTTGTTTTATATCCGGGCGCAAAGATACAATATATTTTTCCGATATCATTCTGTGATCTATATAAATGAGCTACAGAGCTTGTTTCTTGAAGGTTGTATAGATAAATCTCGTTAATATTAAATTTATCTTCTTTATCTTAAAGATATTTCTTGTATCTTTGCGCCCCTAATTCATTAATACCAAGCAATGAAGGAATTCCTGCAATTGATGCGACGTTTTGTGTCGCCATATAAGAAGTATATAGGGTGGGCGATTGTGCTCAATGTCTTATCGGCTGTTTTCAATGTATTCTCATTCACTCTGCTGATTCCAATTTTGCAGATATTGTTCAAAACAGGTGGTGATGAGCAAGTTTACCATTACATGGAGTGGGGAAGCGATAGTTTGAAAGATGTGGCAAAAAATAACTTTTATTACTATGTTACTCAGATGATTGAAGTGAATGGACCGATAATGACACTTCTGTTTATGGGACTGTTCCTAGCCCTTATGACGATGCTGAAAACTTCCTGCTACTTTGGATCTTCTGCGGTAATGATTCCTTTGCGTACAGGAGTTGTTCGTGATATCCGTATCATGGTCTATTCGAAAGTGATGCACTTACCACTTGGTTTTTTCTCTCAGGAACGGAAAGGAGATATCATTGCCCGTATGAGTGGTGATGTGGGAGAAATAGAAAACTCCATTACCAGTTCGTTGGATATGTTGCTGAAAAATCCGATTTTGATCCTGTTTTATTTTACAACGCTGATTATAACAAGTTGGCAGTTGACCCTGTTTACCATCGTAGTACTTCCCGGAATGGGGTGGCTGATGGGAAAGGTCGGCAAGAAGCTGAAACGCCAATCTTTGGAAGCGCAGGGCAAATGGAGTGATACCATGTCACAATTGGAAGAAACTTTGGGGGGCTTGCGCATCATTAAAGCGTTTATTGCAGAAGATAAGATGGTGGATCGCTTTACCAGATGCAGTAATGAACTGCGTGATGCGACCAATAAAGTGGCCGTTCGTCAGGCGTTGGCTCATCCGATGAGTGAGTTCTTAGGAACGATTCTGATTGTAGCTGTATTGTGGTTTGGCGGTACATTGATTTTGGGACAGAATGCAACCATCGATGCTCCTACATTCATCTTCTATATGGTTATCTTATATAGTGTAATCAATCCATTGAAAGACTTTGCTAAAGCGGGATACAACATCCCGAAAGGTTTGGCTTCCATGGAACGTGTTGATAAAATCCTGAAGGCAGAGAATAAGATTAAGGAAATTCCGAATCCGAAACCGTTGAAAGGTTTGAATGATAAAATAGAATTTAAAGATATTTCTTTCAGCTATGATGGTAAGAGAGAGGTGTTGAAGCATGTAAATCTGACAGTTCCCAAAGGGCAGACGATCGCACTGGTTGGACAATCGGGATCCGGTAAATCTACATTAGTCGATTTGTTGCCGCGTTATCACGATGTACAGGAAGGTGATATTACCATTGACGGAACAAGTATTCGTGATGTACGTATTGCGGATTTGCGTAGTTTGATTGGTAATGTAAACCAGGAGGCTATTCTGTTTAATGATACATTCTTCAATAACATTGCTTTTGGTGTGGAGAATGCGACAATGGAACAAGTTATAGAGGCGGCAAAGATTGCCAATGCGCATGATTTCATTATGGAGAAACCGGAAGGATATAATATGAATATCGGCGACCGTGGTGGAAAATTATCCGGTGGTCAGCGCCAGCGTATCAGTATCGCCCGTGCTATTCTGAAGAATCCTCCGATTCTGATTCTTGATGAGGCTACTTCTGCTTTGGATACCGAATCAGAACGTCTTGTGCAGGAAGCGTTGGAACGTTTGATGAAAACACGTACGACGATTGCTATTGCCCACCGTCTTTCTACGATTAAGAATGCAGATGAAATCTGTGTACTGTATGAGGGCGAGATTGTGGAACGTGGTAAGCATGAAGAACTCATTGAGTTAAACGGTTACTATAAACGTCTGCATGATATGCAGCAGTTGTAATTCTTGATATTGCAATGATATTATTAAGTTTTGATACAGAAGAATTTGATGTACCTCGTGAGCATGGTGTAGACTTTCCGCTGGATGAAGCAATGAAAGTGTCAGTCTATGGTACGAACCGGATACTGGATTGCCTGAAAAACAACGGGGTGAAAGCTACTTTCTTTTGTACAAGCAATTTTGCAGAAAATGCACCGGAAGTGATGCGGCGCATTATGTACGAAGGGCATGAAGTTGCTGCGCATGGATGTGACCATTGGCAGCCACAGGCTTCGGATGTCAGTCGTTCAAAAGAAATTCTGGAACGCCTTACCGGCAGGACGATACAAGGTTATCGCCAGCCGCGTATGTTCCCCGTATCAGATACGGAACTTGAACGGATGGGGTATGTATATAACTCCTCATTGAATCCCGCATTTATCCCCGGAAGATATATGCATTTGTCGGAGCCGCGTACCTGCTTTATGACGGGTAAGTTACTTCAAATCCCGGCTTCTGTAACTCCGTGGATTCGCTTCCCGCTATTTTGGTTGTCCTGTCATAATCTGCCGATGTGGCTGTACCAACTCCTGGTAAACCGGGTATTGAAGCATGACGGATATTTTGTGACTTATTTCCACCCGTGGGAATTCTACCCGTTGGGTGAACATCCTGAATTTAAGATGCCTTTTATTATCCGCAATCATTCCGGTAAAGGAATGGAGGAACGTCTGGATATGCTTATCCGCAAACTGAAAGAAAAGGGATATGCTTTTATGACTTACTCGGAATTTGCACAGATAAAACTGGCTGAACTAAATAAACCGGACGAAAAATGATAAAATTGGCTATTGTATCCCCCTGCTATAATGAGGAGGAAGTGTTGGAAGATTCGGCCGCCCGTTTGACAGCCTTGTTTGATGAGCTGGTGGCGAAAGAAAAAATCAGTGCCGACAGCTTTGTGCTCTTTGTGAATGATGGCAGTAAAGATCGTACATGGAGCATCATTAAGAAACTGCACGGGACGAATCCTTATATAAAAGGAATGAATCTGGCACGGAACGTAGGACATCAGTATGCAATCATGGCCGGTATGATGACCGCTAAAGACTGGAGTGATGCCGTTATTACCATTGATGCCGATTTGCAGGATGATCTGAATGCGATTGAGGAGATGATCGATGCCTATACGGAAGGATATGATGTAGTATACGGGGTGAAAGTATCCCGTCAGGCAGACCCGATGCTGAAACGTCTTTCCGCAACTGCTTTTTATAAACTACAGCACCGGATGGGAGTAGAGACTATCTACAATCATGCGGATTTTCGTTTTCTAAGCCGGAGAGTGCTGGAACAGTTGTCTCATTATCAGGAACGCAATGTTTATCTGCGTGGTATTATTCCGTTGCTGGGTTTCCCTTCTACTACGGTAGATGATGTGATCCGGGAGCGGACAGCCGGAACTTCCAAATATACAGTGAAAAAGATGTTCAGTCTGGCTTTGGACGGGATAACCTCTTTCTCGGTAAAGCCCATTTACGGAATTGTTTATCTGGGAGGTATCTTTGTTTTTATTAGTATTTTGATTGGAATCTATGTTCTTTACGCATTGATTTCGGGTACTGCGGAACATGGCTGGGCTTCTTTGATGTTGTCTATCTGGTTTGTTGGTGGGGTTGTTTTATTATCCATAGGAGCTGTCGGACTGTATATTGGCAAGATTTATAAAGAGGTAAAACGTCGTCCGCTCTATAATGTGGAAGAAGTGTTGTACGATGATCGGAATAAGTAAGGCTATACTTGAGAAGCACCCGGATTGGCGGGATAAGTTCTGGCAGTTTGTTCGTTTTGGAGTTGTCGGCACTATATCTTCAGCCATTCATTACGGCGTATACTGCCTGGTCTTGTTGGTTGCGAATGCCAATATCTCCTTTACGGCTGGTTACGCTGTAGGATTTGTCTGCAATTACTTCCTGACTACTTTCTTCACCTTTCGTTCCAAACCATCCTCACATAATGCGATCGGTTTTGGTTTTAGTCATCTGATTAATTACCTGCTTGAGATCGGTTTGCTGAATCTCTTCCTCTGGATAGGGGCGGGTGAGCTGCTTGCACCGATACTGGTAATGATTATCGTGGTGCCTATCAATTTCCTGATTCTTCATTTCGTTTATATCTATAAAGGGAGGAAATAACACTATTCCCCCCCCCCTTTCATTTAATTCATAAAAAGAAAAGGCTATTATGAAACGTTTTCTAAATCTTGTTGTATATATACTTACCATACATGTTTCGGCTTTGCTGATCGCAGGACTGTTTCGCCTGGTACTTTTTATCTCATCTTATCATCAGTTGACCTCTGAAGCCTTGTCGGATAAGACACTTTCGATGCTTGCTTTTGTACATGGGGTCTGGTTTGACAATGTGATAGGTTGTTACATACTTCTGTTGCCTCTGGTAGTTGCGGTGGTGTGTGGAGTCTGCAACTATTATGGGAAAGCGTTGTTCCGTTTCTTTACGATCTTTTTTAGTGTCTTTTATGGATTGGTTTATTTAATCAGTGCATCGGATATTCCTTATTTTGCCTATTTCTTTAAACATATCAACTCTTCCATATTCGAATGGTTCGGTTATGCAGGAACTACTGCCGGAATGATATTGGGTGAAAGTGCCTATTATCTGTCCATCGGATTATTCCTTCTCTTTCTGGCCGGATTCGTAGTCTGGCTTATCTATCTGGCGCGTTATTTCCATCATCGTAGCCTCACTATTTCCACTCCGTTTCCTTATTGGAAGCGAGGAGGAGCGGTTCTGATCGGCGCTTGTTTAATCGGACTTTGTATCTTTGGAATCCGGGGACGTACAGGTTATAATCCGATCAAAGTGAGTGCGGCATATTTCTGTCAGGATGCTTTTCTCAATCAACTGGGAGTAAGCCCTACTTTTAATCTGCTGACGAGCGTGATGGATGACAGGAGACCTGAAAATAAATACTTGCATCTGATGGATGAGCAGGAAGCCATTACCAAGGCGCAAGCTCTGCTCAACCGGCCGGGAGAACCGAATGTTTCCCCATTGGCTGTTTACAGACATACTTCGAAAATGGATAGCGTGCAACAACGCCGTCCTAATGTTGTATTGATTATGATGGAGTCTATGTCCAGCAAGTTTATGAAGCATTTCGGGCAATCGGAGACTTTGACTCCTTTCCTGGATAGCCTGTATACCCGTTCGATCAGTTTCCGCAATTTCTATTCGGCAGGAATCCATACGAATCATGGTTTGTATGCCACCTTGTATTCTTTTCCGGCTATGATGAAACGGAACCTGATGAAAGGCTCTGTCATTCCCCGCTATTCGGGACTGCCTACCGTACTGAAAGAAAACGGTTATTACAACTCAATTCCTAGTATAAAATCCTGTTTACTCCAACGTTCATAGTCTGCGCTACGATAAGCAGTGTTCGTAGTTGTTGCAGATGTTCGGAGAGCGTTCTTGTATGCAGAGCGGTATACACCTTGCCCTGGATGATAATCTTTCATCGGTTGTGATAGAACCAATTCACCTTTCTCATTCCGGATCCGGCGAAAACGTTTTTGAGGATTGTGAAGAATCTGTCGAATATCGCTACTGATTCCGTTCGAATTACGACCGGAAACTACTCCACTATCAAGATAGAACTCAAGTTGCGATTTCGTTTGCTGTGTAATATTCCAAACTCTATCAGACAATTTTAGACCGTTGGAATCTATATCATTCTTTAGAGCCTCAAATGCAGATAGGTTATGAGTAAACATTCCATCCTTAATTGCGCTAGAAATAGCCATTCCCTTGATGAACTGGGAAATAAAATCATCATTCTTTCTCTCTGCTCGTTCCCAGCCATCCTTTTGGAATGCGGAAATATTAGCATATAACATTGATTCAAGATTCAGCAGTTCTCGGTCAACCGCGTTCTCTATTCCCTGATTACGTAGCCATACGTTATTTTTCCCCGCATCATCCCACTTGCGGAGATACGGGGAAACAGAAAGTATAAACTGATTAAAGATATTGGCTATTACAGCCTGTTGTGCAGCAACTTTCTGTATATGCTGTTTATCGTAGAAGGAAAGTTCAGGCATAGTTAAAGTGTAGCTCCTATGAATGAATTGTTTTGAGCGGTATCTTTCTCATCTTGTTTCTTGCGGGCTAGCTCTTCTTCAACATCATCTGTATATGGTGAATTTTTAATAATCGTCTCTTTGCTATTGAATTGGGATGCTGTTTCAAGATTCTTTAGTTCTTCAGCTAGGTCCTGTGGGAGGATACTGCCAAACTCCACCTCAATAAAATTATCATTTAGCTGTGTTGCATACTTAGTATGTGTAATATTAGCCATTCCTGCTTGAACTATTGACACGGTACGTTGAACTGCAGGACCGAAAATTTCCATCTGCTCACTGGCTTTAATTTCTGCGTCAATCAGCATAAATCGGCGAGATGTTCCGCTTAAATTACCTAACCCCATTAGCTTATTCATTGATAAATCAGGACTGGAAGCTCCGGAATGTATGGCGTCGTCCAATTGGTTAAGTTCAAGTGTTACAGATTCGCAGGACTGTTGCCACGCTAAGTAATCTGCATCACCGTGATATGATGTACCGGTATCAGGGTCTACTTCCATTACGAAGTTCAATTCTTTGCCTACAGTTTCTTTACTAGGTAAGTTTGCAAGACCATAGGTCTTTAGAATTGGTTCAGAGAAGTAATCGTTCGTATCTGACAAACGGGAAAGTCTCATCTCTTTTTTATCCATCAAATTAGCAACATCGTCCCAATCAGGACAATCGACCTCGGCATATACTACCGGAATCTTGCCAAAGAGGTTTTTTGTCTTTTTTACCAGCCAAATGCCATCCATAACACCGGAGTAGATAGTATCTTTCGTGTATATCTTCACGCATTCGCAAGTACGACCATTAACCTCTGCATTGTATTTATAGAGAAAGCCGTCCATATCGTCGTCTTCATCAAAATGTGGATAGAATTCACATTCGACATTACTATCTTTAGGAGTAGAGAGGATTTTAACCTTTAGCTGGCTTTTACCATCATCCCGGGTAACCGGATAGAAAACAATAGCAGCTTTGGTTTCAGACAATACCTTGCGAGCAAACTCTTTCAATACTGATTGCATCTTGAGTTTACGCTTATAGATATTCTTAAACTCGGTAAAACCGTTATTTGGGT
>OHRU01000617.1_pt1 | contig 13619 bp, 14 predicted proteins | sample 1578491 | NCBI WGS metagenome assembly OHRU01 (sample SAMEA3879565, study PRJEB24766) | human gut metagenome | biome: human-associated habitat; feature: feces | place: USA | collected 1985/1987 | reverse complement strand
AGTGCAGAATATATAAAGTAAACAGCAATACATTCAGAATTGTACTGACACAGGGGCTTAACAGGCAGATAAGAAGAATGTGCGAAGAACTCGGCATTGAGGTCGCGCGCCTCAAGAGAACCGCGATAGCCGGTATTAAGCTCGGAATGCTGCCGCAGGGCAAGTGGCGCGAGCTGACCCCGCAAGAGGTGTCGCACATACTTTCGGCTGCCGGCGCGAGGACAAACAAAAAGGAGAAAAGAAGATAAAATGCTTGAATTCAAGCCTTTTGATATAGATTCAAAAACTTACGGTTACCGTGCCGAGGAAAACGGCGAAAAAATCGGCGAATGCATATTCTCGCTCGGCGGAACCTATGCGGAGATTTTGAGCATAAAGACCCGCGACTCGGACAGGCTCGTTGCGGAGGGACTTGTACGCAGTGCGTTGAATTTTGCCGCCAATCGCAGCGCTTATATGGCGCGCGCCGATATCGGCAAAGTCGAAAAGGAGCCGTTCATAACCCTCGGCTTTGAAGAAAAAAACGGCTTTTATGAGTCCGATATCCCGTCCGCACTGACGGGAAGCTGCGGACATTGCTCCAAATGACCCCTTTAATGCACTTCTTGTATTGACAAACGTATACCTAAACTGATAAAATAAAATGATTTAAAAGACCGACGAAAAGGAGTTCTTCCGATGATAAAAAGCATGACCGGATACGGACGGGCGACAGGCTCGTTCGACGGAATGGATATAACTCTTGAGCTCAAGAGCGTAAATCACAGATACTTTGAATTTTCATCGCGCGTACCCAGAAATTTCGGTTTCCTTGACGAGAAGCTGAAGAGCTTTTTCCAGGGAAAAATATCAAGAGGCAAGGTCGAATGTTACGTTCAGATAGATACGGCCGGCGAAGAATCGGCTGTCGTCAAGCTCAATGCCGCGCTCGCAAAGGGATATCTGGCGGCTTTCAATGAGCTCTCGGAGACCTGCGGAATAGAGAACGACATAAAAGTGTCCGACCTCGCAAGAGTAAACGATATATTCACCGTCTCGAAAGAGCCGGAGGATGAGGAAAAGATATGCGCCGATGTGTTGAATGTCGCAGCCGAAGCGCTCGAAAGATTTATCGATATGCGCTCGGTCGAGGGCGGTAAGCTCAAGGATGACGTCACTTCGCGCCTTGATTTTATAATCGACAAGGTCGCGTTTATTGAGGAGCGCTCTCCGCAGACTGTGAAGGAATATAACGAGAAGCTTCTTTCGAGAATGCGTGAGGTTCTCGGCGATGTCCATGTCGATGAGCAGCGGCTGCTCACCGAAGCGGCGATATATGCCGACAAGGTTGCGGTGGCGGAGGAGACGGTTCGTCTTCGCAGTCATATCGATCAGTTTAAAAAGCTCTTTGAGGAAGACGGCGGTGCCATCGGCAGAAAGATGGACTTCCTCGTCCAGGAGATAAACCGAGAGATAAACACTATCGGCTCAAAGGCTCAGGATATCGAAATAGCGCGCTGCGTTGTCGATGTCAAGGCTGAGATCGAGAAAATCAGAGAGCAGATACAGAATATAGAGTAATTGCGGAGGTAATGTAATGAAGCTGATAAACATTGGCTTTGGCAATATGGTCAACGCTAACCGTCTTGTGGCTATTGTCAGCCCCGAGTCCGCGCCTATCAAGAGGATAATTCAGGACTGCAAGGAGAGGGGAACGCTCATTGACGCGACCCACGGCAGACGCACACGCGCCGTTATAATTACAGACAGCGACCATGTTATACTTACTTATCTGCAGAGCGAGACAGTAGCAAACCGCCTCAACAATGACGGCGATGAGCTTGATATTGAGGAGGAAGAAAGCGATGAATAATAACAGTAACGGTCTTTTGGTCATTCTCTCGGGTCCCTCGGGCTCCGGCAAGGATACCATTTTGACCGAGCTTACAAAGCGCGACATGAATATCAAGGTGTCCACTTCCATGACGACGCGCAAAAAGCGCGAGTGGGAGGTTGACGGAATACACTATTATTTCGTTGACAAAGACTATTTCATGCGCAAGATAGAAGAGGGGCAGGTTCTCGAATATGCCCAGTACGGCATAAACTATTACGGAACCCCCAAGGCTCCTGTGGACGAGCTCTTAGCTCAGGGCAGAACGGTATTCCTCAAAATCGAGGTTCAGGGCGCGGAGAAAATCCGCAAGCTCTATCCTGAAGCCGTCAGCATCTTCCTCATGCCCCCGTCAATGGCAGCCCTCGAAGAGAGGCTTCGCTGCCGCGAGAGCGAGGACGAGGAGGATATCCAGCGCCGTCTCACGATTGCGGTCGACGAGATAAAGCGCGCGGTCGAATATGATTACATAGTCATCAACGACATAGTTTCATATGCCGTGAGTGATATATGCACTATTCTTGATGCGGAGAAGCAGAAAACTTTCCGCTGCAAAAACATTATAAGCGAGGTAATCAACAATGTTTAATCCCGATCTCAAAGGTGTTCTTAAAAATCATCTGAGCCGTTATTCTCTCGTTACGGCAACCGCGAAGAGAGCACGCGCTATCTCCGAGGACGCCGAGGAGAAGAATATAATTCTCACAGAGAAGCCGGTTTCCATCGCTATCGACGAGATTCTCAGCGGCAAGTATATCATCATCGAGCCGGAAGAAATCCGCAACATCTGACGCTTTTTCACGGGGTGTGACTCAAATGTACGCGCAGGTCGCCGTCGAGAACGTCAACTGTACGTTCGATAAGGACTATGATTACAGCATACCGCAGCAGCTCGAGGGCAAGGCTCTCGTCGGCTGCCGCGTTGCCGTGCCTTTTGGCAGGGGCAACAAAGCGCGCATAGGAATTATTACACGGCTGACCGATTCGACGCAGGGAAAAAGAATAAAGCCTATCTCAGCGGTGCTCGATGAAGCGCCGCTTCTTAGTAATGAGATGCTGTCGCTCGCCCGGTGGATATCGGAGCAGACCTTCTGCACCTACTACGAAGCGGTCAAGGCTATGCTCCCGGCGGGCATAAATCATCGGATAATACGCTCCTTCTGCGCCATACCCGATGTCGACGAAAGCGCCGTAGATTCTCTTGATACCGACGAGAGGCAGGTCTATGAATATCTGCTGACGCGCTCGGGATATGTAAAGCCGGAAAACTTTTTGAAAACGCTCGGATTTGATATATCCTCGGATATACCCGAACGGCTTTTCAGGGCGGGGTTTTTGGCTGCAAACGACGATGCCGTGCGTAATGTCGGAGATAACAATATCCGTATGGTGCGCCTGTGCGAGGGCGCGGACGATATTCAGATGACGAAGAAGCAGAGCGAGGTCGTCAATGTCCTGAAAGACACGGGCTCTGTGAGCGTCAGGGAGCTGTGCTATTTCACGGGCTATACTCCGTCGGTTATTTCCGCACTTGAAAAGAAAGGCGCCGTCGAATGCTTTGAGCGCGAGGAACTGCGCAGCTTTGTCAGCAGATATGCCGTAAAAAGCGCATATGACAGCGGCGAGCTGCATCTTACCGACGAACAGCAGCGAGCTTATGAAGGTCTTGTTGAGGATTACAGGAGCGGCAAGGGTAAAACCGCGCTTCTCTACGGAGTTACCGGAAGCGGCAAGACATCCATTTATTTGAAGCTCATAGACGCGGTTTTAGCGGACGGCAGAACTGTTATAGTTATGGTGCCCGAGATATCGCTGACACCCCAGACTTTGTCGGTATTCCATTCGAGATACGGGGACGAAGTCGCGGTTTTTCACAGCGCACTATCCGCCGGAGAACGGGCGGACGAGTGGAAGCGCGTCAAAAAAGGCGACGCAAAAATAGTTATCGGCACCCGCTCGGCAGTTTTTGCTCCGCTTGAAAATATAGGACTTATAATAATCGACGAGGAACAGGAGCATACATATAAATCCGAACAGACCCCGCGCTATAACGCTAAAAGCGTGGCGAGATACCGCGCCGCATGGCACAAGGGGCTGACCTTGCTTGCGTCCGCTACACCGAGCGTTTAATCTTTTGCCTCGGCAAAGAGCGGCAAATATTCCTTCTATGAGCTGAAAAACAGGTTCGGCAAAGCTGTTTTGCCGAAGGTCGTTACCGTCGATATGCGAAATGAACAGCAGACGGGAAACCGCGAATTGAGCCGTGAGCTCATTGATGAACTTAACAAAAACCGCGAGGACGGCAAGCAGTCGATAGTGCTGATAAACCGCCGCGGATATAATACATTTGTCTCGTGCACCGCGTGCGGCGAGGTGGTCACCTGCCCGAATTGCAGTATTTCAATGACATATCACTCGGCAAACGGCAGGCTGATGTGCCACTACTGCGGATATTCCATGAGCTTTACCCAGGAGTGTCCGTCCTGCCGCAAACCCGCGCTCAGATATGCCGGGTTCGGAACGCAGAGAATAGAGGACGAGCTTGAAAAGGCCGTGCCCGGAGCGCGCATTATGCGTATGGATACCGATACCGCCTCGTCGAGATTTGCCCATGAAGAATGCCTGAATGCTTTTGCAAGAGGCGATTACGATATATTGGTCGGCACTCAGATGGTCGCCAAGGGACTTGATTTCGAGAATGTTACTCTTGCCGCCGTCGTTTCGGTCGATCAGCAGCTTTATAACGATGATTTCAGAAGCCTTGAGCGAACTTTTTCGCTGCTGACTCAGGTAGTCGGCCGTTCGGGACGCGGAGAACATCCGGGAAAGGCTGTTATACAGACCTTGACCCCGGAAAACGAGATAATAAAACTTGCGGCAAAGCAGGATTACGATGCGTTCTATAACACGGAAATACGAATGCGAAAGCTGATGATATATCCGCCTTTTTGCGATATATGCGTCGTCGGATTTTCGGGTGAGGACGAGGTCAAGACCCGTGTCGCATCGCAGCGCACGCTCGATAAAATAAAAGAGCTGACGGCAGGGGAATATAAGGACGAGAAGCTTATAGTTTTAGGTCCTCTGCCCGCGCGAGTTCCGCGCGTCAACAAAAAATACAGATACAGACTGATAATAAAATGCAGAAACACAAAGGGATTCCGCAGTATGATATCGGAGATACTCAGGGACTTTTACGGAGACAGTCGGTTCTCCGATGTGTCCGTATATGCCGATATGAACCCGGAAGTAACCGTTTGACCGAAGGAGGACAATAAAAATGGCGATGAGGAACATAGTTAAGCTCGGAGATCCGACGCTTAAAAAGCACAGCAGAACGGTTGAGAAGTTTGACGACCGTTTGGCTCAGCTCATTGACGATATGAAGGAGACAATGTACGCAAACGACGGCTGCGGCCTTGCGGCGGTGCAGGTGGGTATTCTCAAGAGGGTAGTTGTCCTTGATGTCGGCGAAGGCCCCATAGAGCTTGTGAATCCCGAGATAATTTTCCGTGACGGCGAGCAGCGTGAGGCCGAGGGCTGCCTCTCGATTCCAGGGGAATACGGCACGACTGTTCGCCCGGCGGTGGTAAAAGTTAAGGCGCAGGACAGAAACGGCAAATGGCAGGTTTTAAAGGGTGAGGGCTTAAAGGCGAGATGCTTCTGCCATGAGATAGATCATCTTGACGGAATACTGTTCACTCAGAGACTTGCAGACCCCATGGAGAATAAGGAGATTTTATGAGAATAGTATTTATGGGCACTCCGGATTTTTCCGTTCCGTGCCTTCAGGCGCTTATAGACGACGGGCACGATGTCTGCGCCGTGTTCACTCAGCCCGATAAGCCCAAGGGACGCCACGGCATTTTGACTCAACCGCCCGTAAAGGAGCTGGCGCTTAAATATAATATCCCGGTTTATCAGCCGAAAACGTTGAGGACCGATGAGGCAAAAGAGCTTTTTAGGTCGCTTGATGCGGAGCTTGCCATAGTCGTCGCCTACGGAAAGATACTTCCCGATGAATTGCTTCATACGCCCAAGTACGGCTGCATCAATATGCACGCCTCGCTCCTTCCGAAGCTGCGCGGCGCGGCGCCGATTCAGTGGGCTGTGATTACGGGAGAAAAGCGCACCGGCGTTACCTCCATGCAGATGGACGCGGGAATCGATACGGGGGATATGCTTCTCTCAAAGAGCGTTGATATAGGCGAAAACGAGACTGCTGAAGAGCTCCATGACAGACTGTCCGTTCTCGGAGCCGAGGTTATGCGCGAGACTATATCGGCGCTTCAGGCGGGTGAGCTTCATCCTGTCAAGCAGGATGACAAGCAGAGCACGCACGCTCCTATTCTTACCAAGGAGCTTTCAAAAATAGATTGGAATGATACCGCACAGCATATACATGATAAGATAAGAGGACTTTATTCCTGGCCGGGCGCAACGTGCGAATTCAAGGGAAAGGTCATAAAGATACATTCGTCGCGTCTTGCGGGCGAATGCAGCGGCAAGCCCGGCGAAGTGTCAGAGAGTGATAAACGCCTTGTTGTATGTTGCGGAGACGGTAACGCCGTGGAGATACTTGTTCTCCAAGCGCCCGGAAAGCGGGCGATGCCCGCCGGGGATTTCCTGCGCGGCAACCCGATTGAAAAAGGCGCATTTTTTGAATAACCGCAGGAGGTTTTGATATGGGCTGGATGTATTACTACGATTACTATTTTCTCATCCTTGTCGTCCCGGCGATGCTTATCGCGCTGTGGGCTCAGATAAAGGTGAAAACCACTTTCGCCTCGCAGTCAAAACGCCTGAGCTCGCGCGGACTTACCGGCGCGCAGGCGGCGATGCAGGTGCTCGGATATTACGGAATAAACAACGTGCATATAGAACGAGTCTCCGGAGACCTTACCGATCATTATGACCCGAGGACGAATGTAATAAGGCTGTCGGATAAGGTTTATAACAGCACTTCGATAGCGGCGATAGTAGTTGCCTGCCACGAAGCGGGACATGCGGCGCAGCACGCCGAGGGCTATGCGCCGATAAAAATCAGAAATGCAATTATTCCCGTCTGTAATATAGGTTCGACTCTAGGACTTCCGCTTGCGATACTCGGGTATATTCTCAGCTTTGAGCCGCTTATCACAATCGGTCTGTTGCTTTATGCACTCATTGCCGTATTCCAGCTTGTAACCCTTCCCGTTGAGTTCAACGCGAGCCACAGGGCGTTGAAGGTTATCAATGAGACGGGTGTGTTGGATGACGATGAGCGTGCGGGAGCAAGGAAAGTGCTCTCCGCGGCGGCGATGACATATGTCGCGTCGCTTCTTGTGTCGCTTGCAAATCTGCTTAGATTTGTTATACGCTTCAGCGGAAGAAATCGAAGAAATTGAACGGAGTGTATCGTTAGATGAGTAAGAGCGCACGCCAAAGCGCGTTTGAAATTCTATATAAAGTTGAGCGCAGCGGGGCATATTCGAACCTCGCCCTCGACGCGGAGCTTTCGTCTCAGCAGGGAACGGCCGACGGCGACTCGGCTTTGCTGACCGCACTCGTATACGGTGTGCTCGAAAGGCTGATAACACTCGATTACAATATCTCGCTCTATTTGCGTCAGCCGCTGAAAAAGCTCAAGCCGGAGGTGCTCATCGCACTGCGCCTCGGCGCTTATCAGCTTCTGTTCATGGACAGGATACCGGAGAGCGCGGCTGTCAACGAGAGCGTGAAGCTCGCAAAAAATAACCGTGCGCAGTTCGCGGCGGGGCTCGTAAATGCGGTGCTCAGAAAAGTGGCTCAAAACGGATTGCGCCTCCCCGACGAGTCGGACAGGCTGAAATTTATGAGCGTCAAATATTCTGTTCCGGAGCCGACCGTCAAGCTTTTTGCCGACGCTTATTCCGATAAAACCGCCTGCGAGATATTCGAGGCTATGTCCGAGCGCGCGAAGATATTCGTCCGCGTGAACACGCAAAAATGCACAACGGACGAGCTTGCGGAAGCGTTGGCTCGTCAGGGTATAGAGAGCAAAAGGGTAAGCCTTGTTCCCGATGCCCTCGAGCTTTTGAACGGCGGTGCGGTCGAGCACCTTGACGCATATAAAAAAGGTCTTTTTCATGTTCAGGATCTCTCCTCGCAGCTCTGCTGCATGGCGCTTGACCCTCAGCCCGGAGATACCGTATATGATATGTGTGCGGCGCCCGGAGGTAAAAGCTTTACACTTTCCGAGCTGACCGAATGTAAAGGCAAAATACTTGCCATGGATGTCTATCCGGCAAGGCTCGCTCTTATAGAAGACGGAGCCGAGCGACTCGGACTTCAAAACATTTCGGTTATACCCAACGATGCCTCCAGAGTCAACCCGGCCTTGAAAAAAGCGGACAGAGTGCTGTGCGACGCACCCTGTTCGGGGCTCGGAATACTCCGCCGAAAGCCCGAGATACGCTATAAAACCCTTGAAGATATTGACAAACTGCCGATTTTGCAGTATGATATCCTGTGTTCTTCTGCTGAATATGTCAGCGTCGGCGGCCGTTTGGTTTATTCCACCTGTTCGCTGAATCCTGTGGAAAACGCCGCAGTCTGCGACAAGTTTCTCAGTGAACATAAAGATTTCGAGGCTATACGGATATTCCCGGATATTAAGAGGGCAGACGGCAATGAAAATTACCTGACCCTGATGCCTCAGATACATGGGACGGACGGCTTCTTTATAGCCGCGTTTACCAGAACGGAGTGAGCTATTGAATACGACTGATGTAAAGTCAATGAGCTTTACAGAGCTTTCGGCGGCTCTTTCTGAGATGGGGCTTCCGTCATACAGAGCGAAGCAGATATACTCTTGGATACATCAAAAATGCGCCCTCGACTATGACGAGATGACAAATCTTCCGCTGTCTCTGCGCGAGCGGCTGAAAGAGGAGCTTCCGCTCAAGAAGTGTACAATAGAGCGCAAGCAGGTGTCTGCCGAGGACGGAACGGTAAAATACCTTTTCGGCTTCGGAGGTAACGAATACGCCGAGAGCGTTCTGATGAAATATAAATACGGATACACTATCTGCGTCTCGACTCAGATAGGCTGTAAGATGGGCTGCTCGTTCTGCGCCTCTACCTTGGGCGGATATGTCAGAAGTCTGCTCCCGTCGGAAATACTCGGCCAGATATACACCGCTCAGCGCGATGAAAATATCCGCATCTCGCATATAGTTCTCATGGGAATGGGCGAGCCGCTCGATAATTTTGACAATGTCATGCGCTTTTTGGAGCTTGTGACCTGTGAGAACGGACTCAATATAAGCATGAGAAACATATCGCTTTCTACCTGCGGAATAGTTCCGGGCATATATAAATTGCTCGATAAAAGGCTCCAGCTCACGCTTTCGATATCGCTCCACGCGCCTTATGACGAGCTCAGATCCAAGATAATGCCGATAAACCGCCGCTATTCGCTCGACGAGCTTATGCCCGCGTGCCGTGAATATGCGAAGGTCACTTCGAGAAGAATATCGTTCGAATATGCAATGCTCGGCGGCGTCAACGACAGCGACGAATGCGCCTTGAAGCTTGCGGCGCTTTTGAAGGGTATGCTGTGCCATGTCAATCTCATACCCGTCAACGAGGTCGCCGAAAGTCCCTATAAACCGTCAACGCCCGAACGCATTGAACGCTTTATAAGCATACTCGAAAAGAAGTCAATAAACGTTACGGTAAGGCGGAAGCTCGGCTCAGACATAGACGCTTCGTGCGGTCAGCTTCGGCTTCGTAAAATAAAAGAGCAATAAGCTCAATTCGGAATTCTCACAGTTTCCGGGGGAAAATATGAAAATCGTTGCAAAGACAGACCAGGGAAAAATCAGAAAAGACAATCAGGACTCATTTGCTGCGGGAGAGCTTCCCGGCGGTGTGGTTTGGGCTGTCGTCTGCGACGGCATGGGAGGCGCGGCAGGCGGAAGCGTTGCCAGCCAGACTGCCGTCAAGATGATAAGCGAAAAAATCGCATCCGGTTATCAGTACGGCATGAGCGACAAGTCAATAAAGAATCTGCTGACCTCGGTCGTCGAAAGCGCAAATTCTTCGATTTATGAGATGTCATGCTCCGTTGAAAGTCTTAACGGCATGGGGACTACTGTAGTTGTCTCCGTGATAAGAGATAAGGAGCTCTATCTTGTCCACGCCGGAGACAGCAGAGCTTACCGCGTCACTAAGGACAGTATAACTCAGCTCACAAGGGATCATTCCGTTGTTCAGGATATGGTGGAGCACGGGGAACTTACCGAGGAGCAGGCAAAAGCTCATCCCAGAAAGAATATAATCACAAGAGCGCTCGGCGTAAGCGCGGAAATAGAGACTGATTACTATCAGGATACTCTTGATGATGGAGACGTTATTATCATTTGCACTGACGGTCTGACTAATTATGTTGAGACCGATGACATATATAATGCCACCAGAACGGCGGCGGGGACAACATCACTGTCGTAGCATTGACGTTTTAGGTTTCTGTATCCCAACAGGAGTGTGAGATTTAATGGATAATTATGTCGGAAAGAGGCTCGACGGAAGGTATGAGCTTCAGGAGGTCATCGGTGTAGGCGGAATGGCGGTTGTTTATAAGGCCTACGATAACATCGACGACAGAATCGTTGCCGTCAAGATTCTCAAGGATGAGTTCCTTGCAAGCGAGGAGTTCCGCCGCAGATTCAAGAACGAGTCAAAGGCGATAGCGGTGCTCTCTCATCCAAACATAGTCAAGGTTTATGACGTCAGCTACGGCGACAAGCTCCAGTATATCGTCATGGAGTATGTCGAGGGTATTACTCTCAAGGAGTATATCGAGCAACAGGGCGTTATATCGTGGAAGGAGACTGTGCATTTTACAACGCAGATTCTCCGTGCGCTTCAGCACGCCCACGACAAGGGCATAGTTCATCGCGACATTAAGCCGCAGAACATAATGCTTCTCGAAAACGGAACCATCAAGGTTACGGATTTCGGCATCGCCAGGTTCAGCAGAAGCGAAACAAGAACGATGACCGATACCGCTATCGGCTCCGTTCATTATATCAGCCCCGAGCAGGCTCGCGGAGATATAACCGACGACAAGTCGGATATCTATTCCGTCGGCGTTGTGATGTATGAGATGCTTACGGGTCAGCTGCCCTTCCAGTCGGATAACTCCGTCTCCGTTGCTATTATGCAGCTTCAGACAGACCCCGTTAAGCCGCGCGAGATAAACAGCTCCATCCCTGAGGGACTCGAGCAGATAACCATGCGCGCTATGCAGAAGAACCCCAAGGACAGATACCAGTCCGCCGCTGAGATGATTCTCGACCTTGAGGAGTTCAAGCGCAATCCCTCAATAAGATTTGATTACAGCTATTTTGTTGATAACGAGCCGACTAAGTTTGTCGACAAGACCGCACCGGTTACCGTACCGATAGCTAATGCCGGCGACACACGCATTATCGACAACCCGAATCCGCAGCCCGGAAACGACGAGGGCGACGAAAAAACGGCGGAGAAAAACAAGATGGTCCCGATACTTTCCGGTATCGTTATCGGCTTTGTTGCGGTTCTTGCGATAGTTCTCGTCTGCCTGTATTCGTTCACCGATGTGTTCAACAGGAAGCTCACCGTTCCCAAGCTCGTCAACAAGAACTATGCCGAGGAGATTCTCGGCAACGACGAATACAAGAACTTTGTTATCAAAGTAAACGAGGTTCAGAACAGCTTCCATGAGCCCGGTCAGGTCTATGCACAGGATCCGGCGGCAGGCACAAAGGTTGATAAGTCCAACAATGTTATCACCGTTACCGTTGCTGTCAGCGAAGAAAAGGCATCAGTTCCGAATGTCCTGAAATACCAGCTCAACGATGCGATAACAAAGCTTAAAAACGCAGGCTTTGAAGTCTATTCCGTTCCTCAGCAGAGCACCGAAAAGGCCGGCACGGTTCTGAGTACCTCACCCGAATACGGACGCCAGGTCTCAAAGGGCTCTACGATAACCATCTATTATGCGAGCGAGCAGGAGCTCGTCGAGGTTCCCAAGCTCATAGATGAGAATACCGAGAACGCGAAGGCCATACTCGAATCGCTCAACCTCGAGCTCGATGAGAAAATAGACGAAAAAGACAGCGACAAGCCCAAGGGAACAATTATCGAGCAGAGCTATGCCGAGGGCGAAAAGGTGCCCGAGGGAACGAAGATAAGAGTTACCGTCAGCACGGGCGTTGCGGCTTCCTCCGAGGCTCATATAATCATAACGCTTCCCAAGTATTCGAGCGGTACCTCGAAGTCCATAAAGGCTGCAAACAACAATAACGTGTTTATGGATCAGAGCGTTATTCTCGACGGCAGCGAATACACCATAACGGTCACGGGCTCCGGCAGCAGCAACCATATCAAGGTCTATATTGACTCCGAGATATACTATGAGTGCAATGTTGACTTCACAAAGACTCCTGCCGAGATATCGAACGTCAGAAGATATGACGTGTCCGAAGGCTCAACCGTTCCCAATGTTGTCGGAAACAACGAAGCGACAGCCATAAGCATTTTGAAGAGCTACGGTTTCACCTCTATTAACGTGAATTACACGACAGTTCTTGATTCGTCAAAGAACGGAAAGGTGATCTCCCAGTCTCCGAAGAACGGCTCGAGATCATATCCTTTGAGCACTACTATAACTTTGACCGTCGGCAAGTTTGTCGGCTAAGGGCTTAACTATGGCTGATGTCAAAAAAGGAATAATATTAAAAGGAATCGGTGGTCTTTACTTTGTAGAGACCGCCGATGCGGTATTTGAGTGCAAAGCCCGCGGAATCTTCCGAAAGAGCGGACAAAAGCCTCTTGTGGGCGATGAAGTCGATATACTTATCGGAGAAGACGGCGCAAACAACACTATTGAAAAGATATATCCGCGCCGAAGCGAGCTTATGCGCCCGCCGGTCGCAAATCTTGACAGGCTGTTTATCCTGTCATCTGTGCGCGACCCGAATCCGAGTACGCTTATCATCGACAAGATGACCGCGATTGCCTGTTGGAAAAACATAGAGCCTGTCATAGTTATCACTAAGGACGATCTCGGCGACACCTCGGAGCTGCGCGATATATATGAAAAGGCGGGGATACCTTTCTTTTCGGTGTCGAGCAGGGACGGCAGGGGAGCCGATGAAGTGAAAGCCATGCTGAGCGGCTATATAAGCGCTTTTGCGGGCAATACCGGCGTAGGTAAGTCCTCGCTCCTCAATCTGATAGCCCCAGAGCTTTCGCTCAAAACGGGCGAAATAAGCGATAAGCTCGGCAGAGGCCGCCACACGACAAGGGCAGTCGAGCTGTATAAGCTCTGCGGCGGATATGTCGCGGATACGCCGGGCTTCTCGTCGCTGACCGGCGAAAACAGCGAAATAATACCCGTAGACGAGCTGCCGTTTTGCTTCCCCGAATTTGAAAAGCATCTGGGAAAATGCAAGTTCACTTCATGCAGGCACATAAACGACAAGGGCTGCGAGATAGCTGCCGCGGTTGAAGCGGGCGAAATCAGCGAATCGCGCCACAACAGCTATATTGCTCTCTACAACGAAGCAAAAGACATAAAGGAATGGGAAAAGAAATAAAGTAACGCAATTGCCGCACACTGTATATAATGGACTGAAGGCGAGACTGTTATATGTAAGGGCGGCGGTGAGCGTGAGAAGATGCGGATGCGGCAGAAACGGGTCTGCGTGCGTGATAATAATTTCATTTGTGGCGGGAA
>OHRU01000615.1_pt1 | contig 13640 bp, 13 predicted proteins | sample 1578491 | NCBI WGS metagenome assembly OHRU01 (sample SAMEA3879565, study PRJEB24766) | human gut metagenome | biome: human-associated habitat; feature: feces | place: USA | collected 1985/1987 | reverse complement strand
TCATGCCGATGGCCTTGGCCATCACGCCCAGGTGCTGGCCGATGCGGCCGAAGCCCACGATGCCCAGGGTCTTGCCCTGCAGCTCAATGCCCTTGCCATAGGCCTTCTTCTCCCACTTGCCCTCGCGCATGGTGTGACCGGCGATGGACAGATACCGGGCGCAGGCGAACATATGGCCCATGGCCAGCTCTGCCACAGACTGGGAGGAGGCGCGGGGGGTATTCTTCACGTCGATGCCGTTGGCCTTGGCATAGTCCACGTCGATGTTGTCCACACCCACGCCGCCGCGGATGATCAGCTTCAGCTGGCCGCCCTTGGCCGCATCAATGTGCTCCTTGCGGACCTTGGTCTTGGAGCGGACCACGGCCACGTCAAACCCGCGCAGGGCCTCGCCCAGCTGATCGGGCTCATAGAACTGCTCCACTACCTCATGGCCATGCTCCCGCAGCTGCGCCATAGCGGTCTTATCCATACCGTCAGTAACCAGAATACGCATCGTAATAATCTCCTTCCATAATACGAAATGTTGTCGGATATAGGGGGCAGGGGGACGCCGTCCCCCGTTTTGCGTGTTACTTGTGCTCTGCCTCGAACTTGGTCAGGAACTCCACCAGCGCCTGGGCGCCCTCGATGGGCATGGCGTTGTACACGGAGGCCCGCAGACCGCCCACGGACTTATGGCCCTTCAGGTTGTCGAAGCCGGCCTCCTTGGAGGCGGCCACCACGGCGGCGTCCAGCTCCTTGTCGCCGGTGACGAAGGGGATGTTCATCAGGCTGCGGTCCTGGGGCACCACGGCGCCCTTGAACAGCTTGGAGGAATCCAGGAAGTCATAGATGACCTGGGCCTTGGCGATGTTGCGCTTTTCCATTTCCTCCAGACCGCCGATGCTCAGCAGATACTTGAACACCTTGCCGCAGCAGTAGATGGCCCAGCAGTTGGGGGTGTTGTACATGCTGTCGTTGTCGGCATGGGTCTTATACTTCATGTAAATGGGGGTCTTGGGATCCAGGTCGTCCCGGATCAGATCCTCCCGGATGATGACCACGGCCATGCCGGCGGGGCCCACGTTCTTCTGCACGCCGGCCCAGATCAGACCGTAGTCGGACACGTTGCAGGGCCGGGACAGGAACATGGAGGACTGGTCGGACACCAGCACGTGGCCCTTGGTGTTGGGCAGCTTGTGCCAGGTGGTGCCGTTGATGGTCTCGTTCTCGCAGATATAGACGTAGTCGGCGTCCTCGGGAATGTCCAGGTCGGAGCAGTCGGGGATGTAGGAGAAGTTCTTGTCGGCGGAGGAGGCAACCACCTGCACCTCGCCGTACTTCTTGGCCTCGGCAATGGCCTTCTTGGACCATGCGCCGGTCTCCACATAGCAGGCCTTGCCGTTCTTCATCAGGTTCATGGCCACCATGGCGAACTGCAGGGTGCCGCCGCCCTGGATAAACAGGACCTTGTAGTTATCGGGGATGTTCATCAGCTTGCGCAGGTCGGCCTGGGCCTCGTCGGCGATCTGCTGGAACACCTTGGAGCGGTGGCTCATCTCCATGACGCACATGCCGCTGCCGCGGTAGTTCATCATCTCGTCGCGGATCTCCTCCAGCACGGGCTCCGGCATCATAGCAGGACCGGCGGAGAAGTTGAAAGTACGACCGTATTTCATGTTGCTTTTCCTCCTGATTGTTGTGATAGGGTGTTTTGCGGTTTGTTCCTTTTGCTTCTATCTCATAGTATACGGCAAATGTTCCCCAGAATCAACAGGGAAAATCTCAAAAAATCAGCCTGCCTGAAAAATTTTCAGCTTCTCAGAAAAAACGAGAGAAAGGGGAGAGGCGGCAGCGTCCGGTTCCGGGTTGACAGGACCGCGCGACAGTGGTATCATGACGAAGCAATCGACTTTTATTCCAGAAAGAGGTGAGCAAAGTGAGCTTAGGTGACAGTTACGGGCGAAGTATTCAATGTGCCGCTGTGTCCGGCGCTTGCTTTGCGTCGGCTCGTACAGGTAAATAAAGGCCGGATATGACAGCACATTGCCCGGCTTCACTTTCAATTAGGAACACGATGCGATTTTAATTGAAAGGCGGTAATACCATGGCAATGTTCAACGAAGACAAGAACCTCAAAAGCGGAGGCTGCGCGGATGAGATCGCGGCGCTGATAAGGGATGACCTTTCGCCGAAGATGATCCAGGAGCAGCTGGAGAACTATCATAACAGCGATATTGCCAAGTCCATGGAGCAGATGGACCGGCTTGGAAGGATGCGGCTGATCCGCTCCATTGAGCCGGACAAGCTGGCCAGTATTTTCAAGTATGTCGAGCCCCAGGAGGCGGCTGCCTTCCTGAAGGACATCGACACGGCAAGAGCTGTTTTCATTCTGGAAAAGATTGACCCGGATGCTGCGGCGGACATTCTGCGGGAACTGCCCGGCAGCGACAGGTCAGCGATGATCGGGCTGCTCAACGGAGCGCTTCGGAAAAAGATTGAGCTGCTGGTGTCGTTTGACGAGGACGAGATCGGCAGCAGAATGAGCGCCAATTTCATTTCGCTGGATTCGGAAATGACGGTGGGCCAGGCCACCCGGGCGCTTATGGACCAGGCGAAGGAAAACGATAATATCCAAATGCTCTTTGTGACGGCGGAAAACGGCTTTTTCTGCGGCACGGTGGAGCTGCGCGCTCTGCTTATTGCGGAAAAGAACGCGGCTATCGAGCCCCTTATCCAGCACAGATTCCCGTATGTCTACTGCAGCGAGCGCACGGAGGACTGCATCGAGCGGCTGAAAAGCTACTCGGAAAGCGCCATTCCCGTGCTGGATGCCTCCAACTGCATTCTCGGCGTCATCACCCTGAAGGACCTGGTGGAAGCGGTGGACGACGAGATGAGTGACGACTATGCGAAGCTGGGCGGCCTTTCCGCGGAGGAGGATCTGCACGAGCCGCTGCGGGCAAGCCTGAAAAAGCGGATGCCCTGGCTGCTGGTGCTGCTGGTGCTGGGAATGGTTGTTTCAGGCGTTGTAGGCGCATTCGAGAAGGTCGTGTCCCGGCTGACGATCATTATGGCGTTCCAGTCGCTGATCCTGGATATGGCGGGAAATGTGGGAACGCAGTCGCTGGCTGTCACCATCCGTGTGCTGATGGACAAGGAGATCACCGCCCGGAAAAAGCTGGGCCTCGTCTGCAAGGAGATGCGGGTGGGGCTGTTCAGCGGGCTGATTCTGGGCAGTCTTTCCGTGCTGTTTGTGGGCGCTTACATCATGCTGGGCAAGGGCTATCCCGCCCAATATGCGTTTGCGGTTTCGGTGTGCATCGGCGCGGCGCTTCTGCTGGCCATGTTTATCTCCAGCGCCGTGGGAACGCTGATTCCCATGTTTTTCAAGCGAATCGGGGTGGACCCTGCCGTGGCCTCCGGGCCGCTGATTACCACCGTGAACGATCTGGTGGCTGTGGTCACCTACTATGGGCTCAGCTGGCTTCTGCTTCTCCAGGTGCTTCATCTGGGCAGCTGAAGCAAAATGAAACAGGACGGGGGCTTTGCTTTTCGGGAGGCAGGCCCCTGTTTTTGCGGAAACAGGGAATGGCTGATATGCCGGATTGACACCAAACCGTAAAGATGCTATAAAGAGACTGTCGAAAAAAGCTGGCTATAAAAGGAAGAAGATTTTTTGGGGGAACGGGCGGAAAGGACGGCGGCAAGCGGTGGATAAGTGGAAAAAGACCATAATGCATATGGGAGCATACCCGGCGGCGCTGGGAAAATGGGTGCTGCTGGGCGGCATCATCGGTGTGGCCGGCGGCGTGATCGGCTCGCTGTTTCATATCGGCGTCAATTACGCCACGGCCATCCGGGGGGCGCACCCCTGGATCCTGTACCTGCTGCCGGTGGGGGGCCTTGCCATCGTGGGGCTTTACAAGCTCTGCCATCTGGAGGGCAAGGGCACCAACGCCATCATCGAGTCGGTGCATTTCGGCGAAAGCGTGCCCATTCTCCTGGTGCCAGTGATCTTTGTGTCCACCGTCATTACCCACCTGTGCGGCGGCAGCGCCGGCCGGGAGGGTGCGGCCCTTCAGATCGGCGGCGGCCTGGGCTTCCAGGCGGGCAAGCTGCTGCACCTGGGGGAGAAGGACCTGCCCCTTGCCACCCTGTGCGGCATGAGCGGGGTGTTCTCCGCCCTGTTCGGCACGCCCCTCACCGCCACGGTGTTCGCCCTGGAGGTCATCAGCGTGGGCGTGCTGTATTACGCGGGCCTGGTGCCCTGCATCACCGCCGCCATGGCGGCCTTCGGTGTATCCGCCCTCATGGGGGTGGAGCCCACCCGCTTCACGGTGTCCATGCCCCGGGTGACCCTGGAGCTGATGCTGCCGGTGGTGGTCCTGTCCATTCTATGCGCCCTGGTCAGCATCCTGTTCTGCAAGGGGCTGCACTGGACGGAGCACCTGCTGACCCGCAGCTTCCGGAATCCCTGGCTGCGGGTGCTGGCCGGCGCGGCCATCCTCATCGTCCTGAGCCTGCTTACCAACGGCGACTACAACGGCGCGGGCATGGACGTCATCGCCCGGGCCCTGCGGGGGGACGTCAGCGGCTGGGCGTGGCTGTGGAAGCTCCTGTTCACCGCCGTCACCATCGGCTGCGGCTTCAAGGGCGGCGAGGTGGTGCCGTCGTTCTTCGTGGGTGCTGCCTTCGGCTGCTTCATGGGGGGGCTCCTGGGCCTGCCTGCGGGCTTTGCCGCGGCCATCGGCCTGGTGGCGGTGTTCTGCGGGGCGGTGAACTGCCCCGTGGCGTCGGTGCTGCTCAGCGTGGAGCTGTTCGGCTCTGCCGGGGCGCCCTACTTCGCCGTGGCCTGCGCCCTGAGCTATCTCCTCTCCGGCTACTGCGGCCTGTACAGCAGCCAGACCATCCTCTATTCCAAGCTCCGTGCGGAGTTCATCAACGTCCGCACCCACGAGTGACAAAAATGTAAGCTCAGACCGGGGAAATGTAAGCCCATTCGATGGCCGCGCATTTCCCCGGTCTGCTATAATAGGCCCTGTAAAGGAGGCATGGATATGCAAATTCTCAATGTAACGGGCCTGAAAAAGGTCTATACCACCCGTTTCGGCGGCAGCCAGGTCACGGCGCTGCGCCAGGTGGACTTCTCCGTGGAGGAGGGGGAATATGTGGCCATTATGGGCGAGTCCGGTTCCGGCAAGACCACCCTGCTGAATATTCTGGCGGCGCTGGATAAGCCCACCGCCGGCCGGGTGGAGCTGGACGGGCGGGACATGTCCGCCGTCCGGGAGTCCGACGCTGCGGCCTTCCGCCGGGACAACCTGGGCTTCGTGTTCCAGGAGTTCAACCTGCTGGACACCTTCACCCTGCGGGACAACATCTATCTGCCCCTGGTGCTGGCGGGGCGGCCCTACCGGGAGCTGAAGGCCCGCCTGGATCCCATCGCCCGCCAGCTGGGCATCCTGGAGCTGCTGGACAAGTATCCCTACGAGGTGTCCGGCGGCCAGAAGCAGCGGGCCGCCGTGGCCCGGGCGCTGATCACCCATCCCCGGCTGATCCTGGCTGATGAGCCCACCGGGGCCCTGGACAGCCGCTCCACCGATGAGCTGCTGGACCTGTTCGGCCAGATCAACCGCCAGGGTCAGACCATCCTCATGGTCACCCACTCTGTCAAGGCCGCCAGCCACGCCGGACGGGTGCTGTTCATCAAGGACGGTCAGGTGTTCCACCAGCTGTACCGCGGCCAGTGTACCGACGAGCAGCTGTACCAGAAGATCGCGGACACCCTGACCATGCTTCAGGCAGGCGGTGACCGGGCATGAAGCTGTACCGTCATCTGGCCTGGGACGGCATCCGGAAAAACAGCCGCCTCTACGTACCGTACCTGCTGACCGGCGTAGGCGCCGTGTCGTTTTTCTACATTCTTGTGGCCCTGGCCCGGCTGCCGGAGGGAACCCTGCCCGGCAGCGGCTCCGTGCAGGTGATCCTGAATCTGGGCAGCTTTGTGCTGTGGGTGTTTTCTCTGCTGCTGCTGTTTTACACCCATTCCTTTCTGATCCGCCGCCGGAACCGGGAGTTTGCTCTGTACAACGTCCTGGGCATGGGCAAGGGGGACATTTCCCGCATCCTCTGCTGGGAGTCTCTGCTGTCCGGCGGCCTGTCCCTGCTGGGGGGCCTGGCCCTGGGCGTGGTGCTGAGCAAGCTGGCGGAGCTGGGCCTTATGCGGGTCATGGGCCTGGAGGCGGACATGACCTATCGGGTGTCCGCAGGGGGCCTGCTGATGGCCCTGGGCCTGTACGGGGCCATTTACCTGCTGATCCTGCTGTCCGCTCTGCTGCGGGTCCGCCGCTCCACCGCCATCCAGCTCATGCGCAGCGAGGCGGTGGGGGAGAAGCCTCCCCGGGCCAATTGGGCCCTGGCGCTGCTGGGCGTTCTGCTGCTGGGAGCGGCCTACTACCTGGCTGTGTCCATCCGGGAGCCTCTGACGGCCCTGACCTGGTTCTTCGCCGCCGTGCTGATGGTCATCGCCGCCACCTATCTGCTGTTTATCTCCGGCTCCGTGACCCTGTGCCGCCTGCTGCAAAGGAATCCCCGGTTCTATTACCGGAAGCGGCATTTCGTGTCCGTTTCCTCCCTGGTCTACCGCATGAAGCGCAACGGCGCAGGCCTTGCCTCCATCTGCATCCTGGGCACTATGGTGCTGGTGATGCTCTCCTCCACCACCTGCCTGTATTTCGGGGCGGAGGATTCCCTCCGTACCCGCTATCCCCGGGCGGAGAACGTTACCGTCTGGTACACGGACCGGGAGGACCTGTACCGGGACCACTCCGACCTGCACGCCGCCGTCGTCACTGCCGCCCGCAGCCGTGGCGCGCAGATGCAGGACCTGCGGGAGTACCGTTCCTCCTCCTCGGCGCTGACTGTCCGCAACGGCGTCCTGCAGGGCGCAGGCGGCAGCATCAGCGATGCCGTTCAGTTCACCGCCATCCCCCTGTCGGACTACAACGCCGCCATGGGCGCCCGTCTGACCCTGTCCCCGGGCCAGGTGTATATCTGCCATGGCCGGTCCGACTATCGGGAGAGCACCCTGTCCTTCCCCGGCGGCGCTGCCTGGCAGGTGAAGGGCCTGGTGGACAACCTGGCCTCCGGCGGTGACTCCGCCAGTGTGGTCACCCAGCTGACGGCCATCGTCCCCGACGAGGAAATAGCGGACATGGATCGCCTGATGGAGGGCATGAACACCGGCGTGTCCCGCAGCTGGAGCTGCGGCTTCGACCTGGGCCAGGAGCCTGCCCGGGACGGGGGCGACCCTGTGGCCGCCGCCATCCGGGAGGCGCTGGTGTCCCGGCAGGACGATATCCGCTTCAACGTGGAATCCCTGTCGGAGAATCGCGACGATTTCTACGGGTCCTACGGGTCCTACGGAAGCCTCTTCTTCCTGGGCATCCTGCTGAGCGTGGGCTTCTCTCTGGCCGCGGTGCTCATCATCTATTACAAGCAGATCTCCGAGGGCTACGAGGACCAGGCCCGCTTTGACATCATGCAGAAGGTGGGCATGACTCGCCGGGACATCCGTTCCAGCATCAACAGTCAGCTGCTGCTGGTATTCTTCCTGCCGCTGCTGCTGGCGGGGCTGCATCTGGTCTTCGCCTTCCCCTTTGTCCATAAGCTGCTGCTTCTGTTCAACCTCTGGAACACCCGCCTGCTGGTGGGCACCACCGCCGCCAGCTTCCTGGCCTTTGCGGTGCTGTACACCCTGGTGTACCGCGCCACCTCCACCGCCTATTACCACATCGTCAGCGACGGAGGGGACCGCTGATGCGCCGGGCCGCATATCAGGCGGTGTTGTGGTGCGGCGGCGCGGTAACGGTGCTGCTGGCGGCGGCCGCCGCCATGACCGTGTCCCTTACGGACCGTCTGCTCCGGAAGCTGGAGCCATAAAAAATCAACCCCGGAGGCAGAATGCCTCCGGGGTTGAACGCTGTTGTAAACGCCTCGCAGAGCTTGCCGCCCGCAGACTGCAATTTTTATCAAAAAAAGCAGGGCTTTTTTTGATATTTACATCCACATGGCAAAGGGCCGCAGCAGGCCGCCCAGCACTCTGTGCAGCAGGGGCCGGTGCTCCCAGTCCGCCCGGGTCACCTGCCGGGACTTTTCCATAATGCCGTCCATGTCCTCCAGCATGTGGGCGGCGGTGGTGGGGCTGGGACGGCCGGAGGTGTTGCCGCTGGGGGCGGCAATGGGGACACCGGCGGCTTCGATGATGGCCAGGGTCACCGGATGATTTGGGCAGCGGACGCCCACCGTCTCCAGGCCGCCGGTGGTTTGCAGAGGAACGATATCCCGCCGGGGCAGGATCATGGTCAGGGGCCCCGGCCAAAACCGCTCCGCCAGTCGATAGGCGGCGGGGGGCACATCCCGGCAGTACGACTCCAGCCAGGAGGCGTCGGGAACGTGGATGATCAGCGGGTTATCCTGGGGTCTGCCCTTGGCCAGGAAAATGCGGCTCACAGCGTCCTCGTTCAGGGCGTCGGCCCCCAGACCGTACACCGTTTCCGTGGGAATGCCCAAAAGCCCCCCCCGACGCAGGATGGCGGCGGCGTCCCGGACGGCGTTGGGGTCGGATTCCGGGTGAAAAACAATGGTGTTCAAGAAAATCCCTCTTTTGCCTTAAAAGCCCAGGTCCTGGCCCACCAGAATGACCTTGATGCGTCCGGCGGGACGACAGACCCGGGTGATGACCATCTGGCAGCAGATGCAGTCGGGACTGGTGCAGTCGCCGCAGCTTCCGGTAACGGCGCAGGGAGTCTTGATGTCGAAGCGCTGGGCGTTGGCGGGAGCCGCCACCTGGCGGGCCCGGGCAATGGCACTGTCCAGATCACCCATGACCTTGTTCATCCCGGCGATGACCAGGACACTCTCCGGCCCGAAGCACAGGGCCGCCACCCGGTTGGCGTTGCCGTCGATGTTCACCAGCTGACCGTCGGCGGAGATGGCGTTGCTGCTCATGATAAAGGTGCCGCAGGTCAGGGCCTGCCGCATCAGCTCCTGCTTTTCGGCGGGAGTCTTGCCGGTGTCCCGGTCGATGAGCTGATAGTCACCCCGGTGCAGACGGTCCATGAGCCCGATCTGTGCGACGGTGACGGTGCCGCCCCAGGATACGGTGCGGTCCTTGGGGATCAGGGTCAGGGCCAGGTCCAGGGCCTCCTGGGCAGTGGACACATAGTGGGCCTCAAAATGGCGGCGGCGCAGGGCCTCGGCCACCTGGGGTCCGGCCTTGTCGTAGCGGGTCTTGATGGGAGCTTCCATGATTCATTCTCCTTTCTCGGTCCCCTCCTGAAGCCGCTGGGCCTGGTGGGCCAGGGTCAGCGCGTCAATGAGGGGGTCCAGGTCGCCGTTGATGATGGCGGCAATATTGAAATTTTTCGCATCACCGGTGAGCCGGTGATCGGTGACCCGGTTCTGTGGGAAATTATAGGTGCGGATTTTGCCGGACCGGTCGCCGGTGCCTACCTGGCTTTTCCGCTGGGCGGCAATGGCGGCGTTCTGCTTCTCCTGCTGGGCCTCGTACAGCTTGGAGCGGAGAATTTTCATGGCCCGGTCCTTGTTTTTATACTGGCTGCGCTCGTCCTGGCACTCCACCACCGTGCCGGTGGGCAGGTGGGTGATGCGGATGGCGGATTCCGTTTTGTTGACGTGCTGGCCGCCGGCGCCGGAGGAGCGGAAGGTGTCGATCTGTAAGTCCTTGGGGTCGATGGTGAATTCCACCTCCTCTGCCTCGGGCATGACGGCCACCGTGGCGGCGGAGGTCTGGATGCGGCCGGAGGACTCCGTTTCCGGCACCCGCTGGACCCGGTGGGTCCCCGCCTCAAATTTCAGGCGGGACCAGGCCCCCTGACCCTCGATGGTGACGCTGGCTTCCTTGACGCCGCCCAGCTCCGTGGTGTTTTCATACACCGGCTCCATGTGCCAGCCCCGGCGTTCGGCATACAGGGCGTACATCCGCAGCAGGTCCGCCGCAAACAGGGCGCCCTCCTCGCCGCCGATGCCGGCCCGCACCTCCAGGATAACATTTCGGTCGTCGTTGGGGTCCCGGGGCAGCAGCAGGGTTTTCAGCTCCTGAGACAGACGGTCCCGCTCCTGGCGGGCCCGGCTCAGCTCCTCCTGGGCCAGCTCCCGCATCTCGGGGTCCGTCAGCAGCTCCTCGGCCTGAGCACAGTCGTCTTCCGCCTGCTGCCAGGCCCGGAAGGCGGCTGCAATGGGGGTCAGCTCCTTCTGCTCCCGGCTCAGGCGGGTGAGCATCTCCCGGTCGGCGTATATCGCCGGGTCGGACAGCTGGCGCTCCACCTGGTCCAGCCGCCGGACAATGGCTTGTAATTTCTCCAGCATAGGGAACCCCTTATTGCTCGTCCAGATAGCGGCGTACCTCGCCCACCAGCTTGTCCCGCCAGAATTCATAGCCCACGGAGCCCGGACGCAGGGATACCTCCAGCAGATGGGGCCGGGCGGTATATTGGTCCATCTGTTGGTAGACGTCCTCGTATTTCCGGGAGCTTTTCCGGGTCAGCACATAGGCCACCCGCTCCAGCTCCAGGCCCCGGCGCTTCAGAAATCCCCGGACAGGGGAGGCGCAGCGGCCCGCCCACACGGGGGTGCCCAGGATCACCAGCCGGTAATCGGACAGAGGACGCTCCGTTTCATAGGGGGCCAGCGGCAGCGTGGCCCGGCGCATGGCGTCCATTCCGGAGCGGAGATAGCCCCGTGCGCCGCTGCGGTCCACGCCGTCGGTAAGCTCCACCAGCTCTGCGTCCAGGGCCTGGGCGATCTCCGTCATGGCCTGGCGTGTGGCGCCGGTGCGAGAGTAGTACATACACAAAATATCACGCATAATGGTCCTCCTGATTATTCCTCCAATTGCAGAGACAGCTCCTCCCAGCGGGCCATCTCCTGCTCCAGCTGAGCCTCCACATCCTGCTTTTCCCGATACAGCTCCTGGAGCTTTTCTGCGTCGCAGGCATATTGCTCCATCTCCCGGTCCAGCTGGCGGCAGTGGTCCTCCAGCTTGGAGATGCCGGTTTCGCAGATGGTCAGCTGGCGGCGGGCGGCCTGCTTTTCCCGGCCGCCCCGCGGGGGGCGGGTATCCTGTTTTTTCTTCTGAGCGGGAGCCGGGGCGGGCTTTTTCTCCTCCGCCTTGGCGGCCCTGTACTGGGCAAAGCCCATGGGATAGTCATTGATGGTACCGTCGGACAGCTCCCAGACCCGCGTGGCGAAGCGATTGATGAAATACCGGTCGTGGGACACGAACAGCAGGGTACCGTCGAAGGCCTCCACCGCCTCCTCGATCCACTCCCGTGACGCGATGTCCAGATGGTTGGTGGGCTCGTCCAGGATCAGGAAGTTGATTTCCTCGTCCATGAGCATGCACAGCCGCAGACGGCTGAGCTCACCGCCGGACAGGACAGACACGCTTTTGAACACGTCCTCCCCCTGGAATTGGTAGGCAGCCAGGCGGTTGCGGGCAGTTTGGGGTGTTATATTGCGCTTTTCGTACAACATCGTGTCCAAAAGGGAACGCTCCGGGTGGTCGAAGTGGATGATCTGGGGCAGATACGCCGCCCGGATGGCGGGACCCATGCGGATGATGCCGCTGTCAATAGGTTCGGTCCCGGCGATCATGTTCAGCAGGGTGGTTTTGCCGGTGCCGTTTTCGCCGAGAAAGGCGATGCGCTCGCCGCCCTCCACCCGCAGGTACACATCGGAAAAGAGGGTGCGGTCACCGAAGGACTTGGACACGCCCTTCAGCTGCAGCACCTCGTCGCCGCGAAACTCCCGGCTGGCGAAGCGGGCGTCCATCTTCCTGGCCTTGGTGGGCTTGGACACGGTGCGCATGCGTTGGATGCGCTTTTCCATGGAAAAGGCCCGCTTGTGCAGGGCGTCGTTGCCCATAAAGGCCCACAGGTGCATCTGCTCCGCCGCCTTTTCCAGCTGCTGGATCTTGGCCTGCTCCTTGAGATACTGCTTCATGCGCTCCTGGTAGCGGCGCTCCTTTTCAATGGCATAAAAGCTGTAGTTGCCGCTGTAAAACTCCGCCTTACCGTCCAGGATCTCGATGATGCGGGTGACGGTGCGGTCCAGGAAATAGCGGTCGTGCCCCGGAAGGAGCGGATATACTCCTCCAGCCACTCGGTGGCCTGAAGGTCCAGGTGGTTGGTGGGCTCATCCAGCAGGAGAATGTCCGTATCCTCCAGGATCAGGCGGCCCAGGTTCACCCGGGTCTTTTCGCCGCCGGACAGCTGGTCAAACAGTCTCCGCCGCATATCGCCGTCGATGGACAGGCCGTTGGACACCTTGTTGACGGCTGTGTCGGTGTCGTAGCCCCCCAGTCCCTCGAACCGGGCGGTGAGCTCCCCATAGCGGCGCAGGGTATGGGCGTCGCTGTCCCCCTGCTCCATCCGGCGGGTCAGAGCGTCCATCTCCTCCTTCAGGGCGGTGGTCCGCTGAAAGGCGGAGCGCAGAACATCCTCCACGGTGTATCCTGCGGGATACACCGGGATCTGAGAAATCAGGCCCACCCGGCGGCCCGGGGCGATGAGCACCTCGCCGGAGTCATAATCCAGGTCTCCGGTGAGGATGTTGAATAGCGTGGTTTTTCCTGCGCCGTTTTTTCCCAGCAGGCCCACCCGCTCACCGGTGTCCACCTGGAAGGAGATGCCGTCCAGGATTTTCTTTTCTAAGTCAAAGGATTTGACCAGATCGGTCACACTGATGTCTATCATAGGTCGTTGTTTCCAGTTCGTTGACGATTTTGCCGAATTCCATGGCATGGGACGCCTTCACCAACATGGCGGTGCCGGGGGTCAGCTGCTCCCGCAGGGCGGGCAGCGCCTGCTGAACGGTGTCGAAGTGCAGGGCCCGGGGGCCGGCGGTCTCGGCGATGGCGGCGGACTTGGGCCCGATGGCGATCACCGCATCCAGACCCAGCCGCGCGGTGATGCGTCCCACCTCCAGGTGGGCGTCATGGCTGATGGGGCCCAGCTCCCCCATATCGCCCAGAACGGCTACGCGGCGGCGGCAGGCGGTGTCCGCCAGGATTTCCAGCGCTGCCTCCATGGCCTGGGGGTTGGCGTTGTAGCAGTCGTCAATGACCGTATAGCGCGCCGTGCGCACCACGTTTGCACGGCTGCCGACCGGCTGATAGGCCGCAATGCCGCGGATGATCTCATCGTCCGTCAGACCGTATTCGATGCCGACGGCCGCACCCTCGAGCGCCGCGTAGACCATGTGCTGCCCGTAGGCGCGGATGCGCACCGGGATGCGCCGCGTGCCCGCGACGATCGTGCAGGTGCTGCCGCCGTCCCCGAGGTCGCGCACATCGACCGCGCGCACGTCGCACCCGTCCGAGAGGCCGAACGTCACCTTGCGCTGGCGGCAGGTCATGGCGCGCAGGAGATCGTCATCCCCGTTGCAGAAGGCCACGGCATCGTCCGGCATGGTGTCGAGCACGGAGGTCTTTCCTGCAGGACGCCGCGGCGGTCGCGCAGAAACTCCAGATGCGCGTGCCCGATGATCGTAAAGAGCATGGCCGTCGGCTGCACCATGGCGGCAAGGCGGCGGATTTCGCCCGGATGGTTCGTACCCATCTCGATGATGGCGAG